>FLSB01002909.1_pt1 | contig 177865 bp, 207 predicted proteins | sample 1550551 | NCBI WGS metagenome assembly FLSB01 (sample SAMEA4031774, study PRJEB14383) | metagenome | biome: human; feature: oral; material: saliva | place: Philippines | collected 2014 | reverse complement strand
GCAGAAAGCAGAAAGCAGAAAGCAGAAAGCAGAAGGCAGAAAGCAAAATCTCAATTTCAAACTTCATTTTTCTACTATTAAAAGAACTCCACAAACCTCACTGCGGTATCCACAAATTTCCTTTTTCTTTATAGTAAATACAACTTCAATCAAATATTTCTAATTTAGTCTAAAAATAATCACCTTATCTTATTTTTATTTAGATTTTGTACATCTTGTTACTTGATTTTTATTTTAAAATAATGTATAATAGTCCTTAAGAAATTCAGCATAAAAATTCCCTAGTCATATAGCTAGATTTCAGACTGAAAATTTTATAGAGAGGATAAAGTACAGAAAAGTAGAATGATTTATTTTGTATTTAAAAAACAAGTCATATATTAGTGGGTTTTTCTGTGGTTTTACACTTTTATGAGTAAAAAGAAACCGATATTTAATACTTTAAATCAGATTTATTCTGATATTACTTTATTCCAAACTAGATTAGAGAATAACAAGCATATTCCTTCTAGTTCGGTCTTACAAACAGTAGAGGACTTGCAGTTTGCAAAAACTCTTGTGGACTTTTTGAAGAGCGGTTCTTATTTAAACTTAAGTAAGTCAAATGAAGAAAGCACTCTTAGTCTTTTGAAACTGTATCGATCAGGACTCAATCGCAAACAACTTGCAGACCTTTCAGGTTTGACTCCTCGTCAAATTTATTACGCAAGTTTGAAGGTTGAAGAAAGTCTTGAGTCGAGATTTCCAACAGGTCTGTTAAGTCTTTGGAAAAACCGTCAATTCAAAATTATTGAAGAATACATGCAGTTTAATTCTGATGAAGTTTCTTCTATTATAGAGACGATTTCAAATTCTATTTTGGTTCAGTTCGCTCCAAGTTTTTTAGATAAGAAAGCTAATGAGCTTTACCAAACTGACTTGATTAGAAACAAGTCTACAGAAGAGTTGATTTACTCACTTGCTAAGGTTTTAGAGGTAGAGAAACAAATCAAACAGTATCTTTTAGAAAACCTTGAAGATATTAAGGTTTGGGGCTCTCTCACTCGGTATCACACCTTGAATAAAAGCTTCTCTGCAGATTTAATGATTGAACTGCAGAAGAAAAACTTCCCAAACCTTGAATTAGTTGACTTTGAGAAGGTTGAGGGAATTTGAGATGATTGATAAATACACGATAGACTCCCCTTATAAAGCTCTTTATTGGTCTTTCTACAATATTGCTTATAGTGAGATTTACAAAACTGCTCCAGAGTTTATTCCAACAGTTCCTTTTGAACCGAGCGCCCTCAGTAAACTAGACGGGTATCCGTATGTGAGCACGGCTTCTGCTCGTAAGCTTTTAGAGTTGAAAGAGACAGTAGCAGCAGTTCCTCCAAGTTATGATTATCGGAGGTTGTTGGCTCACTTTGAAACAATCGTTGAGCATTTCAGAGTTTCAAGCACTTCCTTTGTGATAACTGAGGAGAACTATACTTATTTGAAACCCAGTAACTACCCTTACCAACTCTCGTATAGCTTGGTGGTCTTGTGGTTTGCGATTTATCTTGATGTGATTGTAGGAGATTTTCATTTAAGTGTAAAAGGTCTTTCCTCAGAGTTAGCTGAGTCCAGTATTCTTTACTATTTCAAACTCTTTGAGTATTTACCTGTGGACTACGATTTAAGCGCTAAAGATATTGATACAATCAACAGTCAGCTCTATGTTGAAATGGCTCGTTTTCATGGATACATGAACAAAGAGGTCTTACCGATTTCTGAGAAACAAAAACTCTTTAAAGAGCAAGGGTATCAGGAGGGTTCACTTGTCTTTCTCTACGAAAAAGGTTATGTAGCAAACGAAGAGGTTCGCAGTAGTAAAGGTACAAACAAATTCATTAACAAGGTTCATTTGGCTAAAATTACTAAGGTCACAGATACAGAGGTGCAGTTCCATACTTACAACTTCTACAAGACCAGGGAGGGTTTATTAGAAGATTTTGAAAGTCTCCCAGAGTCTATTCAAGAATTATATGGTAGCTACATTGAGTTTTTAGAACCTTCATTAACAGTTAGCAGAGTAGAGGTTGGTTGGGATACTTTAGGGGTCAACTACGCTCAGACCAATAACTCAGTTTACGCAGAGCATTATTTCATTACGAAAGTAGAGTCGGTTTACTCTGTACCAATTACCGTTTTAAATGAGAACTTACACTTTGAAACAACAGTCTTACCGATTGAGGTTGCAACTCTTTTCTTATTACTGTCTTATGGAGTCTCCTTTGATGAAGAACTTTACCAAAATCAGTATTCCGTAGAGGTTTCGCACATCCGTGAGAGGGTATCTTTTTACACCTCGCAACTGGAAGAAAAGTTAGGTTATGAAATTCAAGACTTTTGTAAAGTTAAAGAGATTTACTAGAAAAAGTAGGTATTTACATGAAAGATAACTACAAATACAAGGTTGAAATAGTAGACGATGGGGTTGAGCGCACTGTTTCGTGTGTAAACCTCTTTAAACATAAGCTTTATAGAGGGTTGGTTCAAACAAATAAAAAGGGGAGTTATACTTGTCTATTTGAAATTCTTGATTACCCTTTTGATTACAAGAAAAATAACTTAACAAACTACTCTAATCGTTTGTTACGTAAAGATTTATTTGAACTTACAGAACTATCTAGGCAAGGTATCTCATCACTTCGTGAGACTTTTCCTTTAGAGTTGTTGCACCAAGTATTTAAAATAGCAGTACCAGAGCTTTACCTCTACAATAAGAAAGTTACTTCAGATAAGTACAAGCTCTTGGTTTCAAACTATTCAGAGCTTGAGACAAACTATATAAGGAGATTTGAAAAATGTTACGAAAACTTTCAAAAATAGCCTTAGTTGGCTTATTAGCACTTTCAGTATCCTCTCCAACCTTGGTGCTCGCTAGGGGTGGTCACGGAGGGGGTCACGGTGGTGGTCATGGCGGAGGTCATGGTGGTTCTCACGGGGGTTCTAAAGGTGGTTCACATGGTGGTTCAAAAGGTTCCGGTGGTGGTTCTAAAGGTTCAACTGGCTCACACAACACAAGCAACCACGGAGGTTCAACAGGTTCTAAAAATGGTTCTCACTCTAGTTCTAGTCACGGTCATTCTTACCGCCCCAGTGCGATAGGAACGCCAATTTCCTCTTGGCGGTCTTTGAGTTCACAAGCTGAGTTTAAGAGCGGACACACTTCAGTTCCGTCTTTCACCTCGTCTGAAAATACTGTGAAGACATTTTATTCCTCAGACACTCCTGTAAATATGTTGTTGTACCGCCCTTTGTATGGGTATCCTCACTCGTCTGCACACCATTTACCAGTTCAGACAGAGGAAGAAGAGAAGAAAGAGGATAAACCTAAGTTCAATACTGCTATTCTATGGGTTTTAGGTGCTATCTTAGTTCCACTTCTAGCTTTTATTGGCTATGTTGCTTTCTCGAACTAAGTTTCAATAGGTGAAAGTGTGATAAACCTTGATATTAAAAGGTTTGCCAAAATAGGCAGAGGGTATCCCATCACACCTCTGAGTTTTCCTCGAAATTAGAAAGTTAAATGTGGAAATTTGACTGCAGACTGAGTTCATTTTTCAGAAACTCAATACTAGCAAGGGTTTAGATAATTTTAAATATGATTTCCTTGATTTAAAAGCATTTAGAGGGTATCGCAAGAATTTTTGGATTTCTTGCCACTAAAATTTTATCTTTGAGGTTAAACTTCAATAGGTTTATTATCAAAATGGTGAGAACCTTTGATATAATAATGTTTCCCCAATTCAGTAGAGGGTATCTAAGAAAAGTGCGAAATTCTCTGCCACAAATTTACACTCATTAACTTAGTGATAAGAGATAAAAGTTCAGAAAGCCTTATTGGACAAAGGTTTATACAATTCAGTAGAGGGTATCTTTTTGAAAGCTAAGTTTCCTTGCCACAAATTTGTCTCTCAGACTTAAGTTCTTAGAGGTGAAAATAGGTTCAACATAGAAAAACATTGGTTTAGTAAGGTTTCTCCCACTTCTCGGAAGGTATCCTTTTACAAGCCAAATCTCCTTGCCACTAAAACTAATTGAAAAATAGAAAATTCTTGTAACTCCTTGTTTTTCTAAGAGTATAAGAAACGGTAAGTGGGTATCCTTTTAACATTATGAAATTTTTCCATTTTCCGAACACTAACTTGGCACTAACTTGCCAATAATCGGATTTTAGATTTTGATGAAAATTTCAGCTCTTTTTCCGTTTAGCATAAACATAAACAATTAAGATTTAATTATACAAAAACAAATCGGACGATTTTTAATCAGAAAATTAATTCACTATTTATATTTATTTAATAGAAGAAAGTTGGTAAAAATGTATCAATCAGCACTCGACAACCTCAGTAATGACAAGGGTTTTGCTAGTGTAAAACCTAGTGCAAATTCAGACCAAGAAGTTACTGAGGAACAAATTTACGAAGCAAATATAAAGAAATACTTGGAGTTGGTTGCTTCTAAAGGTTACAACTTAGAAGAATTAGAACCTATTATCCGTTCTGAGGGTCGCACAGAATTGTTTGCGACCGCTGGTTCAGGTAAGTCAACCTCTATTTCCTTGATTTTAGCGAAGGATAAAACGATTGGAAGACTCTCCCCAGCTAAAAGAGGAAAGAAAGTCGCTTGGGTTACTACCTTCCTCAGCAAAGGAGCAGAAGAGATTAAGCAAAATGTGGAGCGTACTTTTGCTAAGTTGGGTCTCACAGGAGTATCCACTTCAGACATCACATTCAGCACCTTACAGTCAGAGTTTTTTGAACTTTTGCGACTTCGTGGGTTTAACCTTACAGATAAGTCAAAATCAGATTATGTTCAAATGCTGGACACTGGAGGCGGTGACACTGAAGGTTCTCGTATTTTCAATGCGATTATGGGTCGCTTGTTCCGTAAACATGACTTGGGAGAAGAAGGAAGTAACTATATTTCTCTTCAAGATAAGCGAGATTTGTCGGCAATTATTTCAAACTACCGTAACTGCTCAATTACTGAGTACCAATTTGGTGAAGCAGCAGAAACGGCAAAACGCTTGAACCTCCCAAGAAACTTACTTCCTATGGTAGTTGAAGATTACCAAGCATTAAAGACTTCCATGAACGTTATTGACTTTGACGATTTGATGTCTCTTGTCTACGATTATATGGTTGTAGAGAAGAAAGATGATCCAGTTCAAATGGCTTGGGTTAACTTTTACAAAAACCGCTACGAATACTTCATGTTGGACGAAGCCCAAGATATGTCTGAGTTGCAGTACCAAGTCTTGAAGCCGATTTTTGAGAACTGTCCACGTGTCGTTATTGTAGGTGACCCAGACCAATCCATTTATGGTTTCCGTGGGTCAAATCCAGAGGTCATGGAGTGGTTCGACAAGGAGTACCAACCTACTAAGTACCCGCTTTCGGTATCTTACCGTTGCCCTTCAAACATTTTGAAGCCAATCACTAAGTCGATTGAAAAGAACTCAAATCGCTATGAACACTCTCTTCGCTCCTTCAAAGAAGGGGGAGTCCTTGAAGTTTACCAATTTGACTCTGTAAAAGACATGGCTGACGCTTCTTTGCAGTTGATTGATAAGTATTTGGCTGAAGGAAAAACTATTTCAGTTCAGTCACGTGTGAACTTCACTTATTCTCCGTCTTCTATTCTTTACGCAGTTAAGCGCCAAGGTGACTTCAATTTACTTGGGGACGTAAGAGATTTCAACACTTCTCGGTATCGAAAAGTTTGGAACCTCATTGAGTTGGTTCGCGGTCGAGGTTTGGTTGATATTAAGAACAACTTGAAAGTCTTAGCACCAGAGTTGAAACCTTGGGATGCTAAAAACCTTGCAGAGCGCCTAATGAACGCTATTCCAGAGAACAAAAATATCTTGTTCTCAGATAACTACGCTTATTTGGACTTCATTGCTCAAGAATATGGTCTTAAGTCTATGGCTACTTTGGTAGATAAATTGCGTAAGACTTACGGTCAAGAATTTCCCGGAGAAATGGTTCTCTTTAAAGAGCTTTTGGCTCATGTCCTTTACTGGGGGGAGCCAGCTAATGCAGAGGTAGTTGGTACTATTTCAACTTTGGCAGAAGAAAGTGAAGCTGTAACTGACTTCTTTAGTAACATGGACTTTATCAACAACAAAATTGGAGAAGCGAAAAGAGGTGGAACTTCCCTATTAACCTTTGCTACACCGTTTAGTTTTAAAGGTCGTGAAGCCAATGTCAACATTATCTTTGATGATTCTGACGGTGTCTTCCCCTATACGTTAAGTGGTGAATTAAGCTATGAAGAAGAGCGTAGAGTTCACTTCGTAGCAGGAACCCGTGGAGATGAAGTCACTATTTACCTAACTCGTAGAGGAAAAGCTTCACCATTCTTGAAAGAAATGGGTATCCCGATTAAATCGTGGACTCCACTTGACGGAGTAGTATTAAATGGTGTAAAATTGAAAGAGGAATTGAGTCTGAAAGAACGCATGCAGAAAGCTAAGGTCGAAGAACAACTTGGAGCGTTCACAGACTTCGATTTGAAACTTTAATTTCAAGATTGTGTGGTAAGTAATTTGAATAAGAATGCGAATTTAGGTCTTTCCTTTTTTGACTTGCAAGCGATGGATGTAAACCGAAACGTGAAGGACGAGTTAACTCTCGGTCTCCTTCACGGTTTGGATTTAACTCCATTTATAACAAGTGATAAGGTAGACTTTGAGCTGCTAAGAGCGGTTCGCTTATGTTTGGAACACGAAGTACCTCTATATTTGGTAAATGCTAATTTGGATAAGGATATTTTAACTCCTCTTTACAAGTTGTATAGCGCTCACAGAACGATAGACTCAAGCGGTTTGTCTAGCTATTTCAACTCAACGAATTATGAGTTGGTAGTAGAAGCTAAAACTCTCGGTATCCTCGTAGACTTGGCGCTTGAAAATGTAGACTTCTCTAAGGTAGATTTTACTTTAATTCCTTTGTCTACAATAGAAGTTTTCGCTTCTGCTTTGGTTCAAGGTGTTGAAATCACTGACTTGCAGAACAGTCGAGCGGTATCCGACAAAGACTATCTCGATTTTCTGATTTCCCTTCGTATGGCTGGGGTTGATATTTCTCCATTTTTGGAGGGTTCATGGTCAGAGAGTCAGATTTTGGCGATTTTAAGAGGTCGCTTGAAGATGTCTGTAGTGGACTTCATTCAACATTACATCAATGAGAACTTCACTGCAGGTCAGATTGAACAGTGTTGGAGAGCTTCAGATTTCGGTTGTTTGAGTTTGGTTTGTAGTACCGATAAAGACGGTTTTCCGATTTACAATGAGTACCAAATGTACCAGTTGGTAGAAGGTGCGCGTTTTAACTTAGACTATCGTTTATACGCAGACCCTTCTTTGAATGACTCAGAGATGGCTCTAGCTCGCACAGAACTCTTCAAGAAGGCTGATGAGAATAAACGTGGAGAGCTTTCAAGTAAGATTAAGTCTTATAAACCGAAGGGAGCATTTTGGTAACTCTCATGGACGGCTTTTATCTATGGGTTCTTTTCGTTTTCAACTCTGTATTTCTCTTTGGAATTGCGGTATCTTACGCTTTGAAGGAACTTCAAATTTTCGAAGAAGTGAAGAATAAAGAAATGATGCGTAGGGAACATTTATATTTATTAGGTTTAGGAACGATTGGTTTAATCTTGCTCTTTATAGGAGCAATAATTATAGTTTAGAATAAATAGGTGTAGAACAAGAGTTTGCACCTATTTTTATTTGACTAATTATATTATTTATGGTATAATAAATTAAACAGAAAGAATTAAGGAGTTAAAAATGGTAGAGTTCTTAAATACAATAAATACAGTGGTAGATACTCTTCAACGAACTCATCATATTGAGTTAGAAGGTAATTTTGAGGTTAAGGTTAAAGGTGATGATGTTCAGTTTTGCTATTATTCTCCATTTAACGTTGTTGGAGTGGTATCTTCTAAATTCTTTTCTAAAAGTCAATATAAGTTAGGGTTGTTAAGTTTTATGGAATGTTTAGCTACTCTTGAGTCTGTTGTCTCATAATTTGTTTTACAGAGTTATTTGAGGTTTTAAATGTTAAAGTTAATTTTTAAGGGGTTACTGATTTTAGTTGGGTTATTTTTTGTAATTTCTCATCTGTGGTTTTCTATTATTGCTTTTGTGTGTATAGTATTTTCGTTTTATGTTTATAATAGAGGGAAAGAGGAAGAAGAAAAACTAGGAAAAATTGAGAAGAATTATTTCAATCATATCAACTATATCCCTATCAGAACTCGTAAGTTATTTCATAAGTCTTTAACAGGTTTGGATTTTGTAGGGCATAAAGGTGCTTATATACTAGCAGATAAAGATGACTTGGGTCGTATTGTGGGTGGCTTTATGGTTTTTGATGGGAACTTATTAGATACCCAAAATAGAGCAATTAAAGTAGGTTTTTATAAGCGTAGCGATGATGCTCGTAAGAAGGCAGAAGTACCGGGGTTTGAGACTGTGAAAACAGAGTGGGTTACTCTACAAGGAAAAGAGAGACCTTTATATCACAGAACACACTTAGTTCCTTATCGTTTGTGTTTAAATGACGGGGAGTATAAACACGTTATGTTTACAGGAACGGCTCGATTGAATAGTGGTATGCGTATTAAAGATAACTATTTACCTACTGAGGAAGATCATAACCGAAACGCAGAGGTCATTTTCAAGAATGCATTAAAGAACTCTATGTATTATATGAATCCAAAACGTACATCACAGTTCTCTTTGGATGATTTTGAGCGTTCTATCAGTTATTTTGTACATCAGAGTGCGCAGGTTTATAAGCATACTTACAGATACGGAGTTGAGTGTTTTTACGACGATAATGCTTTAATTCCGTCTTATGTAGAGGTTACTTTAGTAGATTGTACAGACTACAAAGTTTTAATGAGAGCAACTTTGTTAAATATTATTTAGAAAGGTTTTAAACGATGTCTAACTTAGATAAAGAAGTTTATAAAGCAGTAAAAGAAGAAGCTGATAGGGTATCCGCAATTATGTCGGCTCTTATTTCGGGTCGTATTTCTGCAACAGAAGCAGAAAAACAATTAGGAGTAAACTATTCTAGCTTTGCTCGTAAGAAGTTAAATAAGCGTGCTTGGACAAATAGTCGAGTAGTTGCTCCTTTACAAAATACACTTGTATTTAACCACGATTTACTAGATAATATGAGTGAAACAGCTTTCGGCTCTTTTTGTCGCTTGGTCTTTGGTTCTGAGGTTACTGAGCTTTCAGATGATTTCTTTTCTAGCTTTCTACCTTTTGTAGATACAGTTGTAAAAAGCGTAGATGAAACAGAACAGAAGTGGTTTGAGAAGTTTTTCAAAGGTTCTACTTGGTTGACTGCTAAAAACATAGGAGACTTTCTAGTAGCAGTTTCTAACACCCAAAGGGTATCCCCAACTCGCCAGAGTTTCGTTGAAAAATCAATCGCTAACATTATCAAAAACGTTAGCAAGTCTTGGTACATCAACGATAAAGGTTTGGTCATTCGTTACCGAAGCTCTTCTAGGATTTCTGAGCGCTTGTTGAAAGAGGGTCAAGTCTTAACTGAGGTTGAGGGTGTTGTTACTTACCGTCCGAAAAACACAGGTTCTCAGATTGAACCTTGTCTCACAGTTGATTTGTTCAATTCTAAAATTCGAGCTTTGTTGAAAGCTAAAGGGTTTACGTTTATTGCAGATTTAGAGTCTATAACCAAGATTGGTCTGCAGAGCTTTGCAGGTCTTGGAATTTCGTCATTTTGGAAAATTGAAGATAAGGTAGAGTCTTTGGGGTATCAATTCAAAGTTGTGGAGGTTTAAACTTATGGTTTTGGTGAGGAGAAAGAAACCAGTAAATAAAGTAAAGCTATTTAGAAATTTTACAAGTTTGAATAGGGTTCGAAACTTTGCAGGTTATGTTGAGGTAGAGAATTTGATTTGGAAGGTTCGAGAAACTGAGTTTGGTATTATGTTTATGTTTTCCGATGGAGTTGTGAATACTTTAAAGTTGGAGGAACACGGAGCCTTTTGGAAATCGAATGAAAAACATACCTCTGTTGTTCCTAATTCTGGACACTTAAAGAAATATTTAAAAAAGAAAGTGATTTCACACTATTATAAGAAGGTAGGGAAAATTCAATGAAATTAAAGTATAAAGACTATACCAAAGAGGTTGAAGTATTGGAGAAACTAAGTGAGAACTTAGTTACAGGTTCTGTCGCAGCTCTTGATTCTAAAACTTTGCTATATACACGTGCAAACCTTGTGCATTCAGCTACTTTTTCTAAAACCTTTATCTTAATTCGCTTAAATGATGGTTCAAATCTTGTTTTGAATTTAAAGGGAGATAGGGTTTACTGGGCTGAACCAGATATTAAGTTGAAGTTAGGAACGGTTATGTTTGGCTCAGAACTTCTTTCTACTTTGGAAAGCATAGTTATAAGTCACTTGTACAGTTGATATTTTTAAGTTGAGGTTAGAAAAGATGAGATTAAAATATGAAGATTATACAGATAAAACAAGTTTAGTTATTGAATTGAGTGAGATTTTGACAAGTTACACAGTGTTCACTTCGGATAGTGAGTCTAGTTTCAAGCATCGTTTAAATTTAGTTCGCTCTGCCTACTTATCAAACTTGTGTATTCAACTCGTTTTTACAGATGGTACAACTAAAGTTTTAATTTTAGGGGATGAATTTCCGTATTGGTCAGAAAATGAGATTAAACCAGACTTTGGTTCTAGTTGCCTTAGTGTAACTCGTTTATTGGAGAAAATGAAACAAGTTGTGGTAGATTATTTATATAGCCATACAAGTAAATAACCTTTAATAAAAACAATGCAATTATTTTAATAAAAATAGTTGCATTTCTTGTTTTATTATGTTATACTTTACTTAAATTAAACAAGAAAGGTGGTGAGATTATGAAAGCCAAAGAAGTTTTACAAATCTTAAGAGTTACAAGACCTACTCTAACAAAGTATGTTAAAGAAGGACTTATAAAAGTAACTACGAAAGGCAACGGTCAATACGATTACGATTCAGATAGTGTCTATAAGCTATTGAACAAAGATATTGAACGGAAAACTTACATTTATGCAAGGGTTTCTACTACAAAGCAGAAGAAGGATTTAGAGAAACAAGTACACCTATTGAAGACTTTCTGTTTTCAAAACGGTTATGTTTTAAATGGTGTTTACCAAGACATAGCAAGCGGTATCAACTTCGAAAAACGCAAAGAGTTCTTCGACATGTTAGATGAAGTTTTAGCCGGTAAAGTTAAACGAGTCATTGTTACTTACAAAGACAGACTTTCAAGAGTAGGTTTTGAACTATTTTCTTATTTGTTTGCTAAACACGGTTGTGAGATTGTTGTACTGAGTGAAGTAGGTTCTACAGAGTTAGATAGTGAAGAAGTTTTTGATGATGTAGTTCATTTACTAGATAGTTACTCTTTAAATTTATCTAGTAAGCATAAAAACAAATTGATTAAGGAGTTACTTGAAGATGACAGTTATTCAACAAGTTGAAAAACATGTAATTAAAAAGAGTCATCCTTACTACGATATGTTTTGTGAGTACACACATTTAGCAAAGAACTTATACAACCATGCCAATTACTTAGTTCGCAATGAATTTGCAGAAACAGGTAAATGGTTGCGGTATCAAACTTTAGATAAACTTTTAAAAGAAGATTTAGAATTTCCAGATTATCGAAATATGCCTACAGCTCAGTCTGCACAACAAATTTTACGTTTGTTGGATTCTATTTGGAAATCTTTCTTTAATTCTATTAAAGATTGGTCTAAGAATAAAGATAAGTATTCAGGGAAACCAAAGTTTCCGAAGTATAAGCGAAAAGATGGAAAAATGGTTTTAATTGTGACTAATCAACAAGTAAGACAAGAGGGTGATTTATTATATTTCCCTAATTCCTTTTGTGGATTTACAATTAAACCAAGGTGTGTAACTTTAGATAACTTTGAGAAAATCAACCAAGTAAGAATAGTTCCTAAAGGTCAGTCTTTCTGTTTGGAAGTTGTATATAGTATTTCGATTGAGTCTGAATTACGTTCTGATAATGGAAGATACATGAGTATAGATTTAGGTTTAGATAACTTAGCAACTGTTGTTACAAATACTGGGTTAAACCCAATTATTGTCAACGGTAAAGGTCTAAAATCAAATAATCAATACTACAATAAGAAAAAGGCTCATTATCAGAGTGTCGCAAAACAGATGAATAATCAGTATTATACAAATCGTTTGTATAGGTTGACTCAAAAGCGTAATTTAAAAATAGAAGATTACTTACATAAGGCAAGTCGTTATATCATTGACTTTGCTCTTGAACACCAAATCAACACGATTGTTATTGGGAATAATAAGAATTGGAAACAGTCTGGTTCTTTAGGTAAAGTAACTAATCAAGCATTTGTTTCCATTCCACATCAAAAGCTAATTGATAAGATTTGCTATAAAGCACAACTTTGCGGTATCCAAGTCATTTTGACTGAAGAATCTTACACTAGTGGTACAAGTTTTCTTGATGGTGAACTCCCTCAGAAAGAGTTTTATAACAAGAAAAGACGTGTTAAACGTGGTTTATTTGTAAGTAATAAAGGTGTTAAAATCAATGCAGATGTCAACGCTGCATTTCAGATTATGAAAAAAGTATTCCCTAATGTATTTACAGATGGGATAGAGGGTGTAGTGTTACATCCAGTTAGAGTAGATATTGTTTAATGGTATTGACTAACAAATATTTTATTAAATCAGTTACTGTAGTTTAACCGATTTTAATAAAATAATAACATGAAGAGGTGCAATAAATGAAATTAAAATATGAAAACTATATGTTGGATAAAACTGCCCCAGAATACCTAGTTGCAACTTTAGTTTCACTTGTTTTTCATAGTATAGATAGAGAAGAACAACTTTGGGACACTTATACTCTCGTTCGCTCTATAAAATTAACTAACTCGCACATTTCAGTTGAGTTTGTAGATGGTACAGAAAAAATCGTAATTTTAGGTGATTCTGAACCTTATTGGTCTGAAAATGAGGTCACACCTGTCTTTGGGTATCCTCAAATTGAAGCAGAGCAAGTTTTAGAGCAGTTCCTTCTTGAAGTAATTGCGATTTTGTATATTGAAAGTTAGAGGTTGATTTATGTTAAAACTTACTAAAAATGCCCCAGACGTTAATTTTGATTTAGATAAGTTGAATGTTGTCTTGTTTGTCTCAAGAAATAAGGATAACAAGCACCTTGAAACTTTTAAAGAAAGAAAAGTATCATTTGTTACAACTAAGGGTTTTGAAGAAATTAAGTCCCAGTTTCAAGTTTTTGTTAATGACGGTCAAGTTGGTGAGTTTTCGAGGATGTATGTCTCTATTAATCCTCGATCTAATTCAAAAACCTTTAAGGCTTTGCAGCACAAGATGTTGGATCAAGAGTTTGATTTATCTACATTACCTCAGAAAGTAGCTTCTCTTGCAGCTAAGGTAGAAAATGCTTATGGAGATAAGCAGCATTGGTTGTTCGACTTCGATCCAGTTGAAGGTCAAGATACTGAGGTTTTGTTAACTAAGTTTGTTGAAGACTTACATATTGCACATGAGACCACGCAGACAAAGAAAGGTCAAAAGCGACCTCCAATATCTGTAACTTTGCACAAAACGCCAAATGGTTACTCAGTTATTGTAAATCAGCGTTTTGATACAAGAGGTTTGTTACAAGATTACCCGAATGTAGAACTAAAGCGTGATGCGCTATTGTGTTATACTTGGGGAACTTGTTCTATTTAATTTAAAGGAAGAGGGACTAATTAACTTGAATGTACTTGAATTATTCGCAGGAATTGGTGGCTTTAGAGTAGGTCTTGAAAAAGCAAGTCCTACTTTTAAAACTTTGTGGTCGAATCAGTTTGAACCGTCGAGAAAGTCGCAAGATGCTTTTGAAGTTTATAATTACCCTTTCCCAGACAGTGAAAATTGGAACGAAGACATCACTAAAATTTCCGACGAGCGCTTTTCTGCCTTAAGAGGTGAGGTAGATTTGATTGTAGGTGGGTTTCCTTGTCAAGATTACTCTGTAGCAAGAACCAAGAAAGATGAAAAGGGTATCGAGGGTCGAAAAGGTGTCCTCTTTTGGGAAATCGTCAGAGCCACACAACTAAGTAACCCCAAGTATTTACTACTCGAAAACGTAGATCGCTTGTTGAAAGCTCCTTCAAAACAAAGAGGTAGAGATTTTGCGATTATGTTGAGAGCTTTTGCTGACTTAGGTTACGGAGTTGATTGGAGGGTTATAAATCCTGCAGACTATGGTTGGTGTCAACGAAGAAAGAGAGTCTTTCTCTTTGTTTATCGAAAAGATACTGATTATCTCAAGCAACAACAAGCATTAGAAGATTTTGGAGTAGGCACTAGCGGTATCTTCGAGGAAACTCACGAAACTAAAGATGAAGTTGTAAAAGACAGAGTTTTGTCCTTCACTTTACCAGAAGACATTGTAGAAGTCTCAGATTCCTTTTCTACGCAGTTTTGGAACTCAGGAAGTATGATAGAGGGTCGAGTTGTTACAAAGGAGCTAGAGCCAAACTACAAGGGTTCTCGTAAGGTTCTAGGAGGTATTTTAGAAGACCCTTCAGATTTACCAAACTCTCTTTATTTGTCCAAAGACAAAGTAGAAAAGTTCCGTTATTTAAGAGGAGCGAAGAAGTTTGAACGTACCAACTCAGAAGGTTTCACCTATACTTACTCTGAAGGTGCTATGGCTTTAGTGGATAGCGCAGACTTACCTTCTCGAACTTTGTTGACCTCTGAGGGTTCGATTAGTCGCACCACGCATGTGATTGAAGATGATAAAGGGTATCGCTTATTGACTCCGCTCGAAACTGAACGCTTACAAGGTTTCCCAGATAATTGGACACAAGTTAAATTAAGTAAAGGAAAAGAAGTTGTGGTATCCGATACAAGAAGAAAATTTTTTATAGGAAATGCCTTGGTTGTTGAGGTAGTTGAGCATTTAGGTAAATATATTGCTGATAACTTATAATTAAAAGAGGTTTAAGTATGGAGATTATTTGGTTTAGTTGGCAGAAGAATGAAGTTTGTTTGAAGAAAGCAGATATTTTTGTAGACTTTAATAAGGAAACGACTAAAGTAGAGCATGGTGTCTTATTTTCTGCGGTTGGGACGCTTTAGTTTGGTGAGGTTTTATGGTAAAGAAGGTTTACGGAAGAAGTAAGGAAGTTTACCTCGTTGAGTTTTATGGTAGTTATCATTGTTTAGCGACTGCCAAACGATTGCAAACTCTTCTGAAGTCAGGGGAGTTGTTAGGTGAACGTGTTGATATTAAACTAGAGAAGTTAGGTAAGAATTTGGCTGTTCCTTCAGATGTTCTAGCTGATTTACATGCTAAATATGAAGAAACAGGTTTAGGAATTAGCCCTTTATACTTAAAATACTAAATTAGGAGGTGCCATAAGTGGAAACAAAAGAACATTTCAATAAGCGAATGATTGCAAGAGTTCGTAGAATTGTAAAGGAAACTGAGCAGTACAAGACTGAGTTGTTACATTACTTATGTGAGCGAAACGGCTTCATCATTCAAGGAAATAACAATAGGCTTGTAAATCCAGACTACATGCTTAATCGAGTTGAGGTCGAAGATATACCTTTTACGTTTATGTACCACGGCAGTAAAACTTACATTTTCGGTGATTTACTTGTCCGATTCGTTGACAGTTTGGGTACACCTTACTATAGGGTATCTTTAAAACCTTCAGTTTTTGATTTAGAAGACTATGACCCAAACCATTTAGATATGGAAACTTTTTTAGAGTTACTAGAAGAGAAGTGAGAGGTTGTGTGATTTCTTTGATAAGAACCAAGGAGAGTTAAGAAACTATTATTGAGGTAGTCTTATGGAACACCTCATGTTCATTGGAAAAATAGAAAGATAGTAGGTAGATAAATGAAAGATACAAGCACTTTTTTGCCTTTACTTAGTGAGTTTATTTCAACTCACTTTAAAAATTACAGAGTTTGGGATATTGAGATTACATTTCCTCAGTCTTCTAAGGAAACCTCCAGAGGATATTATACTCATGGTCTTTTAGAGGTTTCTGCAACAAACACAGAGGATGAGTGGGGTTCTCATTCTTTTGAGTTCAATTCTCCGAATAAAATAAAGAGCGACTTATCTGAGCTTTTTGATGGTGGTCTTCTTCATGTCTTTGTTAAAAATGATAGTATTGTAATTTGGTCTGAATAAAACCACCAAGGGTATCCTCATTTTGAGGTTACTTTTTCTTTGTCTTAAATTCCCTCTAGTTTGTCTTATATTTCTTTAAATTTGACTTACATTTTAGATTTTCGGTCTCACTTTCAGTAAATTTTGTCCTACACTCTCCTTAAACTGTCCTACCTCTAAAGTCATTTGTCATATATTCCTTTTTCTTGTCATACACTTGTCATAAGAATTGCAAAACCTCTTAAAATCTGCTATAATAGACTTATTCAACTCGGAAAGGAGCAGTTTAGACGATTGAACTTACAAGATTACACACTACAAGGTGTAGACTTAGCAAAACAAGTGTTAGCAAACGGTTTAGCTAGAGGTTATCCGATAGTCCTCAAGGGCGACCCGGACGTTGACGGTCTCATGGCTTGGTACGTAGGCGCTAAGATGTTGCAGAAAGCAGGGTATTCTTTCCATTCGTGTGTCAACACAGATAGAAGACACGGTATGGTTGAAGAAGAACTTGTCAAGAAAGAGCGCAGTTGGGGGGAATTTGACTATTATATTCCGACAGAGTACCATCAAAATGAGATTATTATTAACGTAGACTCTTCCATTTCGGCAGAGGAAATGTTGCAGCTCACAAGTCAAGGAAACTTTGTAATAAGCCTAGACCATCACGAAGTTGAGGGTAATCCTTTATTCCCAAATCAACAGTATTGGTCTACTACAGAGGAAACAGGAGATGGGGTATCCCTCATTGGCGAAGCGGTTTTAATCAACAATCAATATGAGTTTGAACCAGAAGAATTAAAATTTTGGTCAGGTACAGGGGTTGTTTTAAACGCTTTATCAAAGATTTTAGAGGTTGAAATTGAGACAGAGTGGATTGCCATGCACGGAGTTACTTTGCTTTCTGATGTACGAGATATTGAAAACCCTTTAGCTAGAGAGATTTTAAAGGTCACATTTGGAACTCCTTTAGTTCAGATGCCTGTATTAAGAAAGCTAGTTCATGTGTGCCAAGCAGAAGTACCTACCGCATTTCAGCGGTATCCCGAAAAGTTAGATAGGACTTTCGTAGACTTTAGCTTGTCACCCTACATTAACGCTTCGTATCAGTTGAATTTGAGTGAGTATTTGTTCCGATTGTGTATCCAAACGGACTTCTTTTACTCTTTACCAGCTAAAACGATTCGGACTCGTATTTTGAATCACATGAAAGATTATCTGAAGGTCACAGAACTTGAAAATTTGGTTATTTTAGCGATTGATGTAGCAGAAATACCAGAGACCTCAGACTCGAAGGATTACAACTTCAAGTACACTTCTTTTCTTGGATTGATTGCGAATCAGTATTTGAGAGATTTAGGGAAGACGGTCTTGATTGCAGCAGTTGAGAACGGTAAGTGGTTGAGAGGTTCTGTTCGTGGTTTCCATTCAGAGGTAGAGTATAGAGACTTCTTTGAACATCACGGTTTTGATGCACAAGGTCATAAGGGAGCATTTGGTTTGGTTTCGGTAAAAGGAGCAATTAACTTCCCTTCCCTTGATAAAGACCTCGGTATCCTCGAACAAGGTGCAACTCAACAAGGTTTGAACATTCATGTTATGTCTAATTTGTTAGCAAACTTTGAGAAATTGAGAGAACTAGCTTATGAAAATGAGTTTTTATTGAGTTCTCACTTCCATTCTATTTCATATAGTGGTTTAGCTTATTCTACTTTCACAGAAACTGCTAAAAAGAGAGGTTATGAAGTGGATGGTATGTTCGTTGACTCCTTCGACAAGGATTTGAACCCTAAAAACGCTCTGATTGTGCCTTATTTATATGGCGATGAATTGAAATTGATATTGAGAAAATAGGTTATTTTCAAATTTTTGAAAATTCCCTTTGAATTTAAGATTTATTTTCACAAAACAAGAAATAGAAAGAAAAACGGTGACACAATGACACAAGTAAAATTGATGGTTGACTTAGGAAACTCAGAAACACGCGCAGTAGCGCAGATTGTGGAAGAGGGTATCGTCAAGCACACTCGCGGTTATTTGCTTGATAACCACTTTGTAGTGGAGAACTTAGCAACTAAGGAAACTTACTCTCCTTATATTCAGTCTGAGGACTTCAACAAGTTAGACTCCAATGTTCTTGAAGTTTCTCTACAAGTAGGAGCAATTAAACATGAAAAATTGGTAATGTGGGGAGACTTAGCGACTGCAAACTTACCTAAGAAACTAAAAACACCAGTAAGTCACTTAGCAAAAGCAGATCATTTACTAAACTATGTTGTATTGATTAACTTAATGGATAAGGTCTTGGATTGGGTAAATATGGTGTATCCTTCAAGTACAAAACAAGCTTTGTCTAAGGAAGTTGAGTTTGAATTAGCAGTATTGGTTCCACCAGCACAAGCAGTTTCAGCTCGTGAAACATTTAAACAGAACTTAGTTCGCACCTTTACTTATAAGAACTTGTATGATAGAGCTGAGTTTAATTTAACTGTTAAGTCAGTGAAAGTCCTCCCAGAAGGGTATTCTTCATTCTACTCAGTCTTTTTGAGTTATGGAGATTTGAACCCTCGCCCACATTACGAAGATTTGGCTTCACGAAATGTACTGATTATTGACTTTGGAGAAGGTACTACAGATTTGATTGGGGTATCCAGTCAGTGCTTGCTAGAAGGTTTGAAACACACCATTAAAATTGGTGGCTCAACTATTTTGAGTAAAGTAAGAGCTTCTGTAAATAAACGACTTGGTTTAGACATTCCGATTGCAAGTTTCAAAGATGTGCTAAAAACATGTGAGGTTCGTTATGGTTCAACAACTCACAAAGTTCGAGAAGATGTCGAACAAGCGATTTATTCGGTTGCATCCGACATTGCACAAGAAGTATTTACTTACTTACGAGGAGCAGAAGTAGAGGTTTCTTCATTTGACCGTCTATTGCTTGTAGGTGGTGGTGTTGTTCCTAATGGTTCAACAGTTACGATTTCTGAAGCGCTCTTATCTGAATTGCAACTAGAACTTCCAACTTTGGATTTGGTAGACTTGCAATACTTAGAGGAACCAGAGATTGAGGGTATCCCCTTTGACCTTACAAGTCCACGTTACTTGAACATTTTAGGATTGATGACTGCTTTTTCTTTGGCACAGAAAACTCAAAAAGCTTAATACATTAGGTTAAATAGAATTTGATGAGGTAGAAAAATGTCAGATTTTGACTATTACTACTTTGAACTGAGCAAGTCTATTATTTCGGAGGTTGAGAATTTACTTCTCAGAGCGCATAGAACGGATATTCGATTTGTTTCAGGGGGTTCAAAGTTTCAACCTTTATCAGCAAGAAGTCACGCTAAGAAGATTAGTACGGCTGGATTTCTATTAACTGCTGATGAAAAGGTCAAATTAGATGCAAATGCAACAGTGCGTGATACGGTGGGACCAGACAGAGCGCACGTGATTACAACTGCGGATGAATTGATATTGTTGTTGGAGAGTGAATTAGGGGAGTCTTTAACTACCCCACCTAAGAAAGAGGAGGTCACACCTCCTCCAACTCCACCAACACAAACCACACAACTAACTAAAGAGGACACAACTTATTCTCCAAATTCCCAAGCGGTATCCCCATTAACCCCAAAATATGGAGCAGACCCAATTATTTCCAAAACGGAAACAGTTGAACCTTCTAGTGGTTTCACACAAGTAGAGGAAACTCCCTTGGCAGAACCGATTCAAGAAGAGACTCCTCTTCCAGTAGATGATGGGTTTGGGCTTACTCTTGAAGACGAGGTTCAATTCTTACGAGCAGACAATGAGCGCTTGCGTAGGGATTTGAAAACTGCTAACTTAAATCAAGGTTCAGGGGTATCCTCAGAACAACTTGAAAACTTGAAGGAGTATTTGGACTTAACTAAAGCAGAGCTTGAAAATGAGCGTAACTCACATAGTCGCACTAAAGAAACTTTGCAGTTGGTAGAGACTGATTTTGATAACAAGAAGATAGAGTTTGCTAAACTAGAGGTTGCAAATGAGGACTTGAAAGCGAAACTTAAAGAGAGTGCAGTTGTTCCAACAACTCCTTTGAGTGTTCCAAAGAATGTAGAAATCTATGTGACGGCTTCCAGTTTAGACTTAGTTCCTTCTTACCAATACTTGTTAGTAAACCTGAAAGACACTCTTGTGATTGACTTGTCTCCAGAGAGTATTATGGACACGTTAGTTCGTATCACTAAGCGCAACCGAGTAGCTAAGTGGCTCTTAGGAGAGCAAAATATTCGTTCTCTTTATTCTCCTTATGATGAAATTAAACTGAGAGTAGCTGACGGTCTTGATTTATTGACTTCTCCAAACGCTTTACTTCCAGTCAATGTCTTATCAGAAGTAGATTGGGAACGTAAGTTTGATGATTTAGCTCGTCTAAATCGCCCAGTTGTCTTATACTTAGGTTTAGAGACAAATAGAGGTGTCTTTGAGTTTCTAAGTCGCTTGGATAAACAAGCAAAGGTCTTGCGTTCAGGTAGTCCATTAAGTGAGCGTTCGTGGTCTCGTGTTGTTCGACAACATGAGGGTTCTGTAGAGGAGGTGTCCATTTGAGTTCAAGAATGACGTTGTCTGTGCGTTTAACTGAGGAACAGTCAAATTTGGTTGATGTCCTTCGTACAGAAAAGAAATTAAGTAGTTATATTTCCTTGTTGTTAGGAGCCCTGCTCCAAGATAGGGTATCCACAACACAGTTTTTGCTTGGTTTATCTGACCAGTCGGTGGCTTATAATAGCTTACAGGAGTCTACCATTCAAGCGAATTTGTATGAGAAGTGGTTGTCTTTAAAACTAGATATACCTTTTGAAGATTGGGTCGCAACTCTTCGCAGTGCTGAGATTAAGCACTTTGGTGGACTAGATATGCCTAAAGTCGATGTCAAATCGGCTTTGCTCGACTTGTTGGATGACTTAGGTTTAGAGTTAGTTGAGAGAGGTTCAACTCCTCAGTCTTCTGAGGAAAACCCCCAAGCGGTATCCTCAACTGAATTAGGTTCTTCTCCGTCACTCTCGCAAGAAGTAAACCCTCATGATTTAAAAGATTTGGTAGCAAGCATGGTTCATGAAATTTTATCTACCAAGTCTACAAATCGGGGAATTGAACAACCTATCTCAGAAGCTCCCACAGAGCCACTGGTTGCAGTTGAAACGATTGAGAATACAAGTACACCCCAAGAGCTAAAAAATGCACCAGAGGGTGCGACAGCGCCTCAAAACGAGGTTGTAGAGCAAGAGGAAGAGAAAGTTAGTCAAGCTGAGGAGAAGTCGTCAGCGGTATCCCCAGTTGAAGAACAACCTTCAACCTCTGAAATTAGTCCTTTGGTAGACACTTCAGCTCTTATGAGTGGATTTGGGGAATAGAAAGTGAGGTGATATTCTATGAATGATCAAGTTGATTTATTTGGCGATGGTTCTTCAAAACCAAAGTCAAACAATCCAGGTGGGTTTGGTTCTGCACCTAGTCCTCAAGGTGGTTTCCAAGGTGGAGGATTTAACTCCAATTTCAACCGAGGTGGGGGTTTACCTTTTAAAAACCCTCAACAAGAATCTCCTAAAAAGTCACACAAGAAATTATGGATAACCCTTGGTGTCATTGCAACTCTCGGTATCATTGGTGCAGGTTCAACTTTGGTTTACAAACACAACCAAAAGGTAGCGATTGAGAAGAGAGCGAAAGAAGATGCTTTGAAAGACTTGCAAGATAAAATTTCAAGTGGTGTATCACAGTTCTCACTAGCAGAAATTTCAGATACTTCTGAAACAAATGGTATTTCCTTATGGGATTTGAATCTCACTTATGTTAGTACCAACACCTCACGCACCGACTTTGTAGGTGCAGTTTCAAAAGCAGTAACCATTGAATTAAATGGGTCTGATGCTACAATTAAGTCTCCCAACTGGGAATATGTAGGCTGGGTCATCAAACATGTAGACCACGATAAAATCAAGGCTTTAACAAAAGACTTGAAGAAGGACTCTTACACTTACAAAGATGATTTAGTAGATGCTTACGCTAAGTACATCGCTCAGAATTTAGCGGATATGTTAGAGTACAAAAACGCTTATGTAGCTTCATATATGCAAGGTTCTGACATTCCTAAACCTTACAAAACAACAGAAGTTGCAGGAGCGGTATCCTCAGACAACAAGCTAACTGCTGAGTTCACAAACACACTTGATAAAGAGGTCTTTAGTGCAGAGAAATTGCACACTTCCCAAGATTTCTTTGTGGGTGTGACTGAAGACAGTTATGGTGAAAAGAGCGAAAGTAAGGCTCACGCTGAATGGTCTGCAAGAGAGAAAGAACTTTCGACTTATATCAACAACTTGCGCCCTTACCTAGGTTTGAAAGCGCGTGAAGTCAAACAAACTAAGAAAACCGATAAGGGAACGGAGCAAGTAAACGTTGAAAACCCTAATACTTTCGACAAGTTGGATAATCCAACCTATGATAGTGCGGTATCCTCATGGCTTGAACTGAAAAAAGTTGAACCTAGTCCTTATACTTATGCTAATGGTGAGAAGAACCTTGATAAAGTTGTTTCTTACGGTTGGGTCGGCTCAACCTACATTGCAAGTAAAGAAAGCGATGCGAAAAGCACTAACGTCCACATTGGTTCAGGCAAATATGATGATCCAGTTACTTTAGGTACTCCATTTGTCACTAAAATGCAAGATACGTCAGGTAATTACCAAGATGTTCGAGTGACTGTTACTAAGGTGTTAGTAGGTGATGAAGCTATTAAAGATGTTCAAACCTTTAACGATAAGAACAAAGGCTTTACCAATGTTTCGGATTTGGTTTTAGGTACTGTTCACTTCCAAGTAGAGAACTTGTCTGATAAGGAAATTGAGGTTGACTCTGAGTTTACTTTAGCTGATCCAGAGCAGAACCTCATTAACCGAACCGGTAATATGTACGGTCTCCCAGAACGTTCGAAGATTGCTGCACGTGGAACTGCAGAAATGGTCGATTGGTTCAATACTAAGGAAACTAAGACTTTAAACTTGATGTGGGGTAAGACCTTTAACCACAAGCACGAAGCAGTTTACATCAATGCTTTAGGTGATGAAATTTACGACCAGTATGGACGTAAGATGGAGCGCAATACGAAGAAACTCGTAGAAAATAAAGCCCAAGCAGACCAAAAAGCCCTTGAGCGTTTGGCGAAAGAAGAGCTTGAAGCTCGTAAGAAAGCTGAGTTGGAGGACTAGTATATGTTTAAACGTAAACAGAAAACCTCTAAACCTAAGTCTCTTTCGGTATTCAATACTTCACAAGCCAACAAACCAAAAGAACCCTTTTTAAAGCGTTTAGTGTCTTATTTTAAGACACATAGAAAGACTCGACTGTTTGTCTTTGGTTTAATAGGTCTAGCGGTATCCTTGGCTTTACTATTCACTCTTTATAAGCTCATTTTGGTGTTATTGGGAACCATTATGCAATTTTGGTTCCGCTATACCAGCAATGAAATCCTCTTGTGGGTCTTAACTCTAGTTTGCTTTGCCATCATTTGTGGTTTCTTTTACTTCTTGTGGGTTCGCCGGTCTGAGTACCTAAAGAAAGAAGAGCAAGAAGAAAAATTAGCAGTGAGTGAAGTTGAAGTAGATGAAGATTGGTTTCAATCTGATAGTGGTTGGAGTTAAGTAGTTAGAAAGGTTGGGTATCATTAAGATGTTTCGATTTTTCAAACGGTGGTGGTCTTCTCTGCAAGACCATACAAAAGGGGCTTTAATTTGTCTTATTGTTATCTTTATTGCTTGGTTTTTCTTTAGAAATTCCTTTTAAACTAGATAGGAACGCACTTCGGTGCGTTTTTTTTTTGACTTTTCGCCTATTTTATGATAAAATAACTTTATAAAATTAAACTGAAGGAGATATTTTATGTCCAAAAATAATGTTCCCTACAATCAACATGTTGAAGAAAGTAAAGATAAACCTCTCTTTAATATTTTCACAAAAAGCAAGGTTCAGAAGTTATTGAATGAACAACTTGAATTTACTCAGGGTTTGCTAAAAGATGAAAAACCAGTTACCGGTATCCTCACGGTCGCTTCTGTTGAAGATACAGATGAGGAAGAAGCACATGGAGAAAGTTTACTGACTTGTTCAAATCATCTGTACTACTCGCTTATGCTAGGTGCGCTTGATACTATTTTAACTGCTATGGATGAGGGCAATAATTTAGGTAAGTTTGGACTTAACACTCAAGATTTAGCTTCTGAGGTGGTTGATTACTTATTTAATCGTATCAATACTGCTTTGAACATTGAATCAGTTGAGGTTGGTGACTTAAATAACTTGTTAGAAACTCACCCAGAGATGGAAGATTTTGTAAGTAATCACTTTTCGTCTTTTATTTTCGTAGCTGATGAAAATGAACTCACATAGGGTATTCTCTTGACAAATTAGCTCTTTTGTGCTATATTATTTAAGAAGTAAGTAAAAGACTTCAATTCGGTCAAGGATACTTGGTGGTGCAAGTTAGATCGAAACTAAAAACGAACTCACAATTTAACAATGTAAGAGAAGCCACTTTCGTGGCTTCTCTTGTTGACTTAACTACTTATTTGTGGTATAATAAATTAAATTTAAAAATTAAGGAGTTAGGAACTTATGACAAAAACTAGTCCATCAATGGATTTGAAAGAACACAAACAATTTTGGGAAGACCGTGGTGCTGAGACTTTGGAACCAATGTCTTTCGTTTCTTTAGCTACTTTTGAGCAAGAAGATAAACTTGGTTTCAGTTCAATCCGTGAGTCTCATATTCGCAATGATTCTGTATATGTGACTCTTGATACAATGGTAACTGCCATTACTCGTATCCTTGGAACTAAAGAAACCTTCGAAAAACTAGATTTGAACGTAGATGACCTCGTTAGGAACACTGTCATGACTTACATTGGTCAGATTGTTGACAAGTTGCCTAAAGATGAAGAAAGTATGCTTACCTTGGTTGAAGAACATGAAGATGTCCGTAATTTGCTTGATCTTCACTTTGCAAGCGCAAAACGTTTGCTAGGTGGGAAAGACAAAGAAAAAGAAGCGTAAACTTATGGAAAACATAAATTCAAACCTTTTGGAAACATAAATTCAAACATTTTGGAAACCCAACTTCTAATTGGAAAACAAGTCCTAGAAATTCTTTTGGACTTGGCAAGCGATAAAAATAAAGAGGGAGCAGTCTTATCTCTCGATATGAACGGTCGAAAGTTCACTATTACTGTTGAAAAAGACTAACTTCCCATAATTCAGAAAAGAAAGCACTCAACAGTCTAATGTGCTTTTTTTTTATTTTCCATTGATTAGCGGTATCCCCTAATTTACAGTTCCAATCAATAGGTTAGAATTTTTTCTTATTTCCCACTTTATTTACTTGCAATTATTATCTCTATTTGTTATACTATATTTATTAAGATTTAAGGAGAAGAAAGTTTATGATTGCTCAATATGTAAATGAATTACCAGAGGACTTGCAAGTTTTGTTAGCGATGCGCTCCACCTTTCAAGTTTGGTTTGATAACTCTAGGTACTTACAAAGTATTAGCGCAGAGGGTTTAAAACAAGACGGAGTAGAGTGGTTCTGCACTTCTAATACCTTCAGTTACACAGTCTTAAGGCAATCAGGTCGTTCGTTTGTTTCTCTATATTTTACAGTAGCAGATAATGGTTTAGAATTGAGCTTGGTGGTTCAAGTTTACTCTCACGGTAAATTAGTAGATACACGCTCGATTGAGGGTGTTGCCTTTTCTGTTGAAGACTTTAGAGTTTTATTAGATACTATTCCGCAAACTGCGTATGTACCTATTTTACGTTCCTTACCTTTCTTCTTTACGTTGATTGGTTTGGAGTCACAGTTCCAAGGGTATCAACACCGTTTTGCGTTTTTGAATGATTGGATTGATTGATTAAAGAGGTTGAATTAAATGAGTAAAAATTATCGCAGCGAATTAGCTAAATATTTATATGCCACTTACTTGTTGTGGCACGGAGACAAAGGGCATTATGGAAAAGCACTTCTTCCAAGTAGTTACGCTACATCTGAAATTGCTTTACCTTGTGAGTTTGTCTTTTACGATGGGTTATTTGCACTTTTGGTTTATAAAGAAAATGAAAAATACAAGGAAATTTCCTTTGGGTATTCTGAGGTAGTTGCATCTTCTATTCTTTCCATTTCGACTTATCGCAATGATGAAAGAGACCGCTCTCAGATTAAGATTGCGCCTATTACAGATTTGAGCAGTTTTGAAAAGATTTTAGAAGAGAACTTTGCATTGAACTACTCTAAAGTGACTTTAGATATTTTAAAAGCCTGCTTAGATGACTATAATGTACTAGATGAAGTTGAAGTGTTTGTACACAAAATAAAGTGAGGTTCTAAATGGTACAATCCGAAGCAGAAATAATTAAAATGACAACTTTATTTAAAAAGGTTTTGTATAAGTGGTTGGATGGTTCTCCATTTATGGGTTTTTCGATTAACGTTGAAACTCCTCACTTAGATATGTTTATTGACCGTAATTCTTTAGAGGTTATTTCTTGTAGTGAGAACGGTTTTCCAAGATGTAGTGTAAATCTGAGAAAGCAAGTGACTTGCCCTTATGACTATTGGAAGAATGAAGTATCTGACTATGAGATTTACTCTAGTGTTCGTTTTTACGGTCGAGGAAAACTCTTGTTGGATTTCACACGTTCTAACATTAACACCCAAAGAGAAGAGTGGTATCTCTATATTTCCGAGATACTGCTTTCGTTAAACGAGTCTCAGCGCTTTGGTTTGAGATTTATCTTGAAAGAAGCTTTAGATGAGATAGAAAAAGAACTTGAATTCAGAAAGAAGATTACAGAAAATGTAAGTTAGAGGTAACACATGACAAACCTAAAACAATACACAAAAGAACAACGCTTTGCCTTAGTAGCAACTGCTTTGGTTGATACTTGGGGAAAGTTAAGACGAGAACTAAACGGGCCAGCTACCGCTGAATTTAACACAGATACAATGATTGTAAATATTGATAATCAGGGTTGCTTCGTAAATGTTCTAAGACAGAACTATTTAACATGGTACACCTTCAGTTTTACTTTCAACCAAGATAAGAAACTTGCTTTTGCAGTGACTCCGTATGTTAGAAACAACCCTCAATTTAATGAGGTTACACGCGGTATCTTTACTGCACACAGTGATTTTGAAAAACTAGCTTCAGATTTACCGTCTGACTATTTAGCTCCTTTTACAAATAACTTGTTGACTATTTTCAGTAAAGATAACACTTGGTCTAAAACATTTAATTATTTCTTAGCTAATTCAGTTCAGTTCATGCCTACTGTTAAACAGTTAGCAAAACGAAAACATGCAGATAAAGTAGACGCTAGAAAAGAGTTGAGAACTACGTTTCTTCGTATGTCTGATTTCTATAAAACTCTTTTATTACACTCTGTGTTAGTTGATAAATCTTACTCCGTAGAAACTTCAAACGGAAGTTTGGATATAACTGCTAGTGGTTTGTGTTATCAAGTTTCAACTGAGTCAGGTCAATTCTACACTTTCAATATGTATAAAACAGTAGGTGAAAGAGACAAATATAGTTATAATTTAACTAACGATAAAGGTTCTTTAGGTAGATTTACAGATTATGGTATGTTCTATGAAGATGCTGATCACCTATCAGGTTTACTTCCCGGAGAGGATATGTTAGATTTCGTCAAGGAATTTGAGTCCTTGATTACAAAAGTTGGTCTTTGGTCTGCATACACAAGTTTAGGTTATGTGAAATAAAGGAGAGAAAGATGTTCCAAACACTAGACAACAGAACACAACTGGCGATTGTCATTATGGCAACAGAGAAAGTTTATTCTAATTGGGTTGATAACTACAACCCCTCTCGACCATTCAAGAGAGATGTAAACGATAAATTCAACCTTTGTATTCGTCCAGATGAATTGACTTTCCACTTGTGGAGAAAAGGCAGTGACTTTGCCTTTGCAAGCATTCTCATGCAACACCAAGCACAAGGTCATTGTTATATTTCCGTAGAGAATTATTTTAGGGGTATCGCTCGCGATACGCTCGACTTGAACAACTCTCATGCTACCTTTGATGATTATTTGAGGTTAGCAAATAACTTCCCAGAACAAGCAGTGGATTCAATGATTCAAGGTTTGTTTAAAGGGTTTGAAACGGTTGGTTTACTTTCTGAGTTTTCTTATTATGTAGGGGTTGCTACTAATTTGTTGGATTTGAAAAACTAGATTACATAAGGAGCTACGCTCCTTTTCTTTTTAGCGGTATCCCCAAATTCCCTTGATTTCCCTTGCTTTCATTTGACAAACTTTAATAGTTTTGGTATAATAAAGAAAATCAAAGAAAAAGGAAAAGGAAACTTAATTTATGGAATATTGGAATAAACTTCTACCTACTCAACAAACGATGCTTATTTTAAAAGCTTTAGTAAATACTTGGAAAGAGTTAGGTTCTGACCTACCTACAAAATTCACGTTTGAAGATGTGATGGTAACTGCAGATGAGAGAGGTTTTTACTTAACTGCGTATCGTTCATCAGGTTCACTTTATTTTACATTGAGTTTCACACGCATAAATTCAGAGGATATTGAGGTTACTGTAACTCCTTATCGTTATTCAAAACCAGTTTTTGATGAAATGGTTGTAGTTGCCTTGGTTGGGGAAGAATCTGTTGAGCTTTTAGTCTCTCAGCTACATAAAAACTATGTAGAAGTGTTGTCCAAATTTACACCAAGTCTAGTTTCTGATAGAAACTGGTCTACTCAATTTGGGTATCATTTGGAGAATTTGGTTTCCGAATTTAGCAAAGATAGTTCAGTTCGAGCAAAAGACTCACGAGTTATTAAAGACTTACACCAAGAATTTGCTTACATGTTCTCTCGTTTAGATCGCCTTTATGAGGAAGGTTTTCGCTCGTCTCGTTGGACAGATAAGGACTCGAATACTTCTAAAACGGATAACTCTGAATTGATTATTTCTGAGAATTATTTGAGCTTTGAGATTAAGTTTGGAGATAATGACACTTACATCTTCCAAATCAAACCTGTTCCAGAACACAAGCGCATGACTTTTGACTTTGAACTTTCAACTGAGTATGGTTACTTAGTTAAGTTCACAGGTCATGACTTAGACTTTAAATTGGCTAGTTATTTAACAAGTAAAATCCCGGAAGAACAACAGTTACAGTTCTTGAGTGAAGTGGAAGAGTGCTTAGTTTCTTTGAATTTGTGGTCTGATTACTACATTCCGATGGAATATATCTACAGTTGAGGTTTATTAAATGATTGAGTTCGAATACAAGGGTTTTTGGGTTGAAGCGGAAGTGATTAACCAAGCTGAGAATGGGTATCCAGAAGGTGGAACTACTTTCACAAGTTATGTCTATTGTTCTAAAGATGATAGGGACAATTTCAATGACCCAATCGAGTCACTTATGATTTCTTACTCGAACCCAACAGAACTTGTTTTAGAAGTTCCTCACGCTATTGATAAGTTCATGCGCAAAAACAAGATTAAACGTTAAGTTAATTAGAAAGTGATTTACTATGAGTAACATTACAAAACCTTATTACAAATACAAGAAAGATACGTTTTTATCTTTGGTCAATACTATACTTAAGTTAACTAAACGCATAAGTTCTTTTGAAGAACTTATTAGTCCCGAAGCACAACCTCAAGATTTTGAGTTGATTATCTATTCAGATGGAACAAAACTTGGTGACATTGACATTTATTATGCAAGTTGGCATCATTTAGGTACTATTCGTCAACCTTTATTTGAAAATGAACCACTTAGATTTTATACTGCACCAGAGTTTGGCGCTCAACCGTTTGGGGTGGTTTTGGAAAACAGAGAGCAGAAGATTGTTGAAGAAACTGCTTCAATTTTGTTAAGTGTAACTAAAGACTCTCAGGAGTTTCTTCCTAATAGTGATTTGAAAGCTACTTTAAACCACTTGACTCTTAATTCTTTACAAGAGACAGAACCTTTTGTAAATGCTATAAGGTGGTCTGAATAGTTTAGACTATAAACTACGACTTCGTTTCGTAGTTTTCTTTTTACTCTCAATTAGCGGTATCCAACTTGCAAAATCTCAATTTTTATGATATAATGTTCACTATTGAACGGAGAACATCCAGCAGTTTAGAAAACGATTAGAAAGAAAAATAAGATGAATAACTTAGACATGTCCAAAATCGTCTGGGTGGTGGATTTCAACCACTTAGTCCATAAGTATTTCCAAGGTATGCGTGCCAAAGGTGTCACCCTGTCTGCGGAGGTAGAGGTTGAGCGAGTAGACTCTATGGGGTCTGTTTATACTGAGACAGTTGTTGTAGATACTACAGTTCTATCTGCAATGTTGAAGTTCTTTGCGAACCGACTTTCAGGAGCAGGATATAACCCTATGGTGGTTTGTGCTGACTCGAAGATTTGGTCTCGCAAAGAGTATATGAGAGACCTTTTAAAACGCGAAGGTAAAGGTGGAACTTATAAGTCAGGTCGTCCGAAGTTGGCACCAGATTGGTGGAACTCCGCAGAGTTGTGCTTGCGACTCCTTAAAAAGATTGGAGTCTGTGTTTTGAAGAAAGACAACTACGAAGCAGATGACTTGATTGCAGAAGCAGTAAGAGTTGCTAAAATTCAATACCCAAACAATCCTATCTGTGTCTTAACGGGAGACTTAGATATGGTTCCTTTGGTGGATGACCAAGTGTCTGTTTACATGTACCCAGCAACTCAAACCTTCGCTGAACAAGGGTATCCGGAGTTGAACAACTATGAGCAAATCACTCCTCGCACTTATAAGCGCATGTTAGAGCGTAAGTCTTCTGTTAAGAAACTAGGTGGGTTTGCTGATTACAACACTTTGTTAGCAACTAAGATTATCCGAGGAGACAGCTCTGATACGATTCCTTGTATGAAAGGGTTCTATAGAAAACCAAAGCGCTTAGTTGACTTACTGCAGAAGGTTGCAGAAGATGAAGATTTCACCGAGTTTCGATATGAACCTTGTGAGGTTTTCTATGAGTACAAACCAACTGGCAAGCGGTATCCGATTTTGCCTTACAAACGCCAACTGGATAAGTACACTTTACCTAGTTTAGCAGAGGTTTCGTTTTCAACAGAAGGTTTGTCTCCTTTATTCATAGCAAAAGATTGGTTTGTAAAGATTGAAGAACCGACTGAACAAGTTGAACAAATGGTTTCAGTTTTAATGAAACATGGTTTGACTGAGGAAGAAGGAGAGCAATTTAAGGATAGATATAGAGCTATGAACTTAAATGGGGCTTTCTTGAATATGCGCGAACCAAAACTCCGAAGAAAACCCTATCGTCTGTTAGAACCTTTAGAATATGGTGCTGATTATGTCATTCCACCGTTGGACTTGGCTTTACTAACGGTTGAAGCTCTCAAGTTCCAAATTCATATTTAGATAGGGGATATATTGATGAAATATACGTTGATTTTCTCTCCTATGGAGGGTGAAGAGAAAGGTTTCGACTTTACGGTAGTAGATCGAGTGTCCTTTGGTACTTATAACAGATTACAAGATAAAGGGTTTCCGATTGATGAATTAAAAGAAAACACAATCTTGGTAGCAGTTTATCCTAATGTTGGCAGTCGATTTGATGGAGTTCGTGGTATGTTCACAAAGGAGATTGGCTAACAGTATGGTACATTTAAAAGTTTTTGAAGCTTTTGCAGGTGTAGGTTCTCAGCACATGGCTCTAAGAAATTTGGGAGTTGATTATGAGGTTGTAGGGGTATCCGAAATCGACAAATTCGCCCATCAGTCTTATGAAGCCATTCATGGAGAGACCAAGAACTTTGGAGATATTTCAAAGTTGAAACCAGAGGACTTACCAGACTTTGACTTGTTTACATACTCTTTTCCTTGCACGGATCTGAGTTCTGCTGGAAAACAACGTGGGTTTGAAAAGGGTTCAGGCACGTCTTCCTCTCTTTTGTGGGAGTGTCAGCGATTGATTGAAGGTAAGAAACCAAAGGCTTTGTTATTAGAGAATGTAAAGGCTCTTAATAGTGCTAAGTTCCGAGATGGATTCCACTCTTGGCTTTCCTTTTTGAGAGGTTTAGGCTATACGAACTACTATGGAGTCCTTAATGCAAAAGACTTTGGACTCCCTCAGAACAGAGAACGTATTTTCGTAGTCTCTATTTTAGGGAAACACAAACCCTATCGCTTTCCAAACGGCTTTGATGATGGTTCAACCATGGCTCCTTTGTTGAGTAGTGAATTAGATACAAAGAAGTGGCACAAGCAGTACAACATTGACCGTTTTACTTATGAGTTAAGAGATAAGGGTATCGTGCATTACCTCGGTCGCTTTAACGTTCCAGTTGATTACAAAATCGACAAATTAAAAGAGCAAGGTTTGGAAGACATAGACCCTTCAACCATTAAAGAGTCGATTGGAATGCGAACGCAGTGCCTTTTTCCAACAGGAAAAGTAAGCTGCATGTTGGCTTCTGACTATAAGTACCCTAAAACAGTTGTAGAGGGTGTTGGTTGTGAAGTTCCGTCTAAGTTGTACCTCTCAGATGCAAGTGACCCTCTAGCTCGTCCATTTGTAGAATATGAGCGCGGTTTATCATCTACAAGAGAGGAACTAGCAAAAGACCCAACTGTTCTGTGGTTGTCTGAGAAAACTGCGAATAAACCTCAAGGTTTGTTTAACCTAGCTTTGATGTTGTCTGATAATCAGACAGAAGAACAGAAACCTTTGAATGGTTTCTATTCTATGCGGTATCTGACTCCCGGTGAGTGTTGGAAGTTTATGGGGTTTTCTTATGATGATTATAGTAAAGTGAAAGCAGAAGGTTTATCTGATTTGCAGTTATATAAACAAGCAGGAAATTCTATTGCAGTACCTTGTTTAGAAGCTTTATTTAAAGAGGTTTGGAACAGTTTAGACGATTAAATTTAGAAATAAGATAGAAAGTACAGAATAGGTATTCATTTTGACTTTAAAACGAGATTTTCAGTTATTAGCACAAGGGAGCTTGAGTGCAGAGGAGCTTCAACAGAAGCGACTTCAGTATAATCGAAATGAACTGTTAGATGTATTTGATAGTTTAGTTCCAACTAAATTGTTGTGGAAGAGAGTTGAGTTAGCTTCTGGGGTTAAGGTTCGTTTAGTAGATGTGTTGTTTAATTTAGTGCAACCAGATTTAGAAGATGGTGTTGTACTTCCAGTAGGATATCAACAATCGATGTCTATTTTCACAAATGCTATTGTTTCTAGTGGTTTAGATGCTCATAGTTTGCGAGTTGTTTTCGTTTCTTTGTTAGATTACATTGAGTTGTATTTTGGAACAAGGTATACAAATGCTAAAAAGATTAAGCAATATCAAAAGAGCAAAGCCTTGGTAGAAGGTCACGGAGCAGTTGCAAATCTAAGAGTAGGGGAGATTATAGGGTATCCTCAAAAGTTACCGGATGTACAACCTAGTCTATGAGATTAAATTGAGAGAGTGGTAAACACTCTCTTTTTGCGTTTAAGGGGTTCTATTCGCTCTCTATCGGGTTTTTATAACATTGAGGTATAAATTATCTAACACAAAATTGAATGAGCATACAGAGGTAATTAGAGCCTTTAAAATGCTTGTCACGAATTGTAAACTTTTTAAAAATTTCACATGATAAATTCTTGCATAAAAGAACTAATTGTGGTAAACTATAATTACTTAAAAGTATTCGTGAGATATAAAGTTTACGTATTGAGAGGGTATGTATGTTTGAGTCAAAGCAATTTACAAAAGAAGAAAATCAATTAATTGATAAAATGGGGTCACTCGCTGCTATGTTGGAGATTGTCTTTGAACCTAGTAATGACTTTCAAGTAGCACCAAAGACAGTAAAAAGTGAATAATAAATATCGGTTAAGCTTAACTGCTCATAAAGATATGTCTGACACGGTATATTGTCAAGCTGGTTTTCGTTTGCAGGTAATTCGCAATTATGGGAAAGTACCTTTATATACTATTGGCTTGAATAAGATTCAGTCTGCGAATCATACTGAGCCTTACTACAGAGTTAGTAGCTTTGCACATTACAATACAGGTTACATGATAGGTGATTCTATTTGTTCTCATGTTCCTCCTTTGATTACTTTTGATGTTTTAGAAGCAACTTTGTTAAGCGGTAATATGAGTGTTGACATTTGTGAAGTTTTAAGTCAAGGTTTACCAGAGTTATTAAAATATCTGTTTAATTGCTATGGTCTTGAATACAGAGAGGGTTAATTATGTTAGCAGAAAAAGAATTTTGCCATTTGCGTTTAGGTTTGGACACGCTTATTCAAGACTTTCTAAGTAGTAAGGTCTTAAATAAACATTTACCTAAGATGAAATTAACAAGTGACGGTAAGATTATCGGTTCGATTTATAACGATATTATGAGACGCAACCCAAATCTCCATTTACGTTTTTACAATCGAAGTAAACGAATGACTTTCCAGTTGGTTGTTACAAATTACTTAGATGTTTTAACTGAACCGACTGAGCCTTATGTTGTGTTTGTTGAAGTACATCATTACGATTCAAAAGGTGAAATTACTGAGGTTAATCATTTTGAAGTTTCTCCAAATGGCAGACTTGAAGATTTGGTTGGTTTGTTGGAGTTTATGAGATATGATTACTTAGGGAAAGCACTTTTGGGGTATCTCTACTTGTTGTACCCGGATTTGAAAGATATGTGAGGTTTCCTTATGAAGAAAGGTATTAAAGAAATCTTAGTTGATGACTTAAAAGCATTAACTTTGAAGTTTGATTTTGTAGAAGATATACAGGAAGATGTATGGTTTCCAATAAATCCTTTTTGGTCTGTTGGTTTCTCGAAGTTAACTACAGAAACTTATACTTATATGTTTTTCAGCTTATTAAATCGTGAAACTGGTTATGTAGTACGTAAGTTTTTTATCCGTAGAGAATTTGATACTAAACAGAATTTCTATGTTTACAATCTTTTATGTGAGAGATTGTTTAAAGGTAAGGTTCAAGAATCTTCAACTTTAGACAATTTTGATAATTTACCATATAATGATTTGGAAGAATTTTTGGATTATCATTTTACTGAGACTCAACAGTGGGTTTTACATCATGCATTAAAACGGTTGTAAAAGGAGAGCAGTATGGCAAAAGATTTACATAAACAGTTGGCTGATAAATTATTGGATGTGCTGACTCAATTTGAATATTTCCCAGACACAAAACGAGATACTTGTTTTGAAGTAAACTCTACTTGGGATTTTAGTTACAGTAGGTTAACAACTAAAGAGTACATTTACATGCTATTTAGTCTGATAAATGTTACTACAAGTTATGTAGTCCGTGAGCTATTTGTTCTTCGTGAATTTGATAAAGAACGGGGTTTATTTACCTTTTCACTCAAGTGTAATAAACTTTCTAAAGGGTGTGTTCAAAAGGTCTCAAGTTTAGAAAATTTAGCAGATGCAAGTCTTTTAGAGGTAGCTGAGTTCTTATCTGACTGTTTAACAGTATCTCAAATGCAAGCTTTACTTAAAGGTTTAGATAACTTTGTTTAGGAGGTTTCAGTTTTGGTTAAAAGACAATCCAAAGAAGAAAAACTAGATAGAATAGTTGATAGACTACAACTTTTATATGACCGACTCACTTTAAGTTTTCAGAATAGAAAACCATTTGATATTTTGTTTAAAATAAAAGAACATGAAGACTATAAAGGTTTGGTAGAGTTTAGTCGCACTGAAACTTCAATAACGTTCGGTATCAGCCTTTTAACTTCATTAGGGGCGACTTTGCATCGCTTTGAAGTGAGTTTTATTCCTGAGACTTCGGAGAATCCGTTTAGCTATTGTGCTTTCACGAGTTTACCTTATAAAAGAGGTCAAGCTTTAGAGGATTTGAAAGTAGGCTTTGCAAACCAAGTTCCATTTGAGACTTATATTCGTCAGATGGTTCTAACAAGTTGTAAAAGAGATACTTTGCTTTCTCCGTTAGTTGCTTGTTTGGAGAGAGCTTGTGGTTTAATCGAGTACAATAAAATGTTCAGTGATTGAGAGGTTTGATTTATGGTAACAACACAAGAGAAACAAGCATTATGTATTGATTATTTAGAGACATTAGCACACTGTGTTACTAAAATTGGGAGTTGGGATTTTTCTCGATTTTCAAGTCAAGGTCCAGAATACCCTTTAACTGTAGTTCCAAGTGACACCCACAGTATACGATTAACCGTAGTAACTCCACATATAGCAAACAATAACTCAAGTTCTATTATACTTGAGGTTATTAGCAATAAATCAAACTTAGTGCAACATCGTATTTGGTTGTCTATTGAACCTTCTGTTAATGGTGCTACTTATTTTGGGTATAGTACACCATTTTTCAGAGGAAAACCTAAAGAGTGGGATAGAGTGGGGTCTATGTCTAGTGACTTGTCTGCTTTATACAGTCCAAGGTTAATTACTGAGGGTATTATTTCAGATGCAGTTTTAGGTGCGTTTTATATTGGTTTACCTAGACTTTTGGCGAAATTTGAACAAACAACTGGATTTAAGGTTGTTTAAGAGAGGTAGGCTAAATGCGCAAACTGACATGGACAGCAGAAGAAAAGCAACGATACTTAGCAAGCACGTTGAAGTATTACTATAAAGATTTAGAAGTGTTAGCTAACCATAAGTTTGTAGGTAAGTTTCAAACTGTGATAGATTGTAACTCTAAGTATAAGTTAGGTGTTAAGCTAACTGGCTCTGAAGGTCAATCTTATTACTCTTATGAGCTAAGCTTAGTTTTATATACTAAGGAAAACGAACTTACACAACATTCTTTAAATTTGGTTTTTGATAAAACTAAAGGTGGATTTTTAGGTGAACTTTATTATGGGTACAGTACACCTTGTTTCCGTGGGAAACTAAAAACCAATGAAACAATTAGTTTTATGCGTGATTATATTGAACCTAAAGAACTTTTCAGATTATTTGAAGAGGGTGTGCATAGAGAAGAATTACTATCTGATTACTTTGATGTTGCTACTCTCTTAACAGATTTTATGAACAGAGTAAAGTTTCAAGTAAAAATCCTCATTTGAACATAGAGGGTTTAAATTGATTTAGATCGGAGACTATTATGACAAAAAATATGTGGGACACAAGGGAAAATGAAGTGTATTTGGCTTTAAAGATCAGGGAATTGTACGCTTATTTAGAGAGTTTAGCAACTGTTGGGTTTGTAGAAGATATGCAGACTACCTTAACTTGTAATTCTAAGTATGATTTAGATTTTGGTTTGAGTGCAGTACCTCGTAAAACTCACAATTCTTATACCATTACATTGACTTTGTATAAGAAATCAAATAACGTAGCTCAACATACGATTGAGTTGGGTTTAGATAAACCTACTAGCCATTTGTACGATTTAACTTACACAGGTCATAGTGCTCCTTGTTTTAGAGGGAAGTTACAGTCAGATAAAGCTGCTAGTTTCATGGTTTCTGTTTTGAGTGATAACACAGTCCTCAAATTAGTAGATGAGGGTATTCCTAAGTCTGAGTTTACTTCTGCTTACCTTGATGGTTTTACAAATTTGATGAGTTTTCTTAATGTACAAAGTAACTAATTCAATTAGTTACAAGCAATCTTTTTCGGTATCCTTTTTTCAGAGGGTTTCCATTTGCTAGATTTTGAAGAGGAATAGTGAGATGGTGTTAACAAAGAATAGACAAGCGTTAAGCGATTATTTAGTGAAGTTTCTACGTAAAGAGTGGGAGAGAGAACCTTATGAATATGGGGTAGTTTTTGACACCTCACTTATTTATGAATTTCGGTTTTTAAGAGATGGTTCTGAGATTGAACTTGCTTTATATACTTACAATGTAGGTAGAGAGCACGTTTTAAACTTTATCCTTGAAGATGGTTATGTTTATTGTCGAAGTGTTCGCAAAGGTTACACTAAAGATGGTGAATACCAAGAAGTTCGCTTTAAGTTAGACTATGAAGAATTTAAGACTAAGAACTTGAGTAAGTTTGAAGATTTAATTGAGTTTATTAGTTCAGATGAGCAAGCGCGTGTATTGTTACGCACTTTGAAAGAATTACAAGGAGAAGTAGACAGATGAATTTAACAGACAAAGAAGTACAACGGTTTAGAGCAGCAGTTAATCATATACTAGAGGAAGTACCTAAGTTTGTTGTCCATGAAGATAGAGAACTTCCATTGAACAATAGGAAATATACTTACTCTTACAATCAGTACCCTAATGAGCTTTATGTAACTGTGTATTGTAAAGGTGTGCCAGCTTATTATTTCAAAGTAGAAGAGTCTGGTGATAGATATAAGTTAAATGGTTGGTCATACTACAACAATACTCCAATGATAGGTTCGTTGTTTACGGTCTATGTAAGCAAAGGGTATCCACAGATAAGTGACTCTGATTTGGATGCTATTCTCAAGTCTATTTCCTCTAAAGAGCGTTTTGTAAACTTATATACTGTTTTGCTTTTAATTGAGCAAACTAATACCTTCCTTGAGTGGGAAAAGCAGGAAAGTTGAGGTTTTCATGTGGACTCGAAAGATGGTTTATTAGTGTTGTCTGACGGAGTTACTTTTCCCTATAATCCTTATATTTTCAACAGAGACTCTTTTATTGCTTATTCCATACAAAGAGGTGAGTGGAACGTAACAGAGGAGGTTCTATTGAAAATAGTTTCTTTGTTAACAGTAACTGAGGTTAATTTCGTAGGGAAGAGTCAAGTTGTTGTTAAAAGTACAGAAAACTTTCATGTGGAAGTGAAGTTCACAGATAAGAAGGTTACTTCTGTACGTGTGATTCAGTTTTTCAAGTGTCAAAACCAAGGGTTTGAATTGGTTCCCTATAAAAACATGCGAGGGTATCTACCATGTGATGAGCTTCCAGTTTCGATTGAAGAAAAAGTTTCAATTCCGTTATCCCAATTAGAAATGGAATTAGGTGCTTTGATTTCGGTTATGTTGACTAAGTTTCATGGGTTTAAGTTTGAGATGGTTTTAGATTAGAGAGTGATGTGTTGATTGAAGATGAACTTAGAGAGTAAATTAGATTTATTAGCAGAATTACTTTACCATTTACACAAACTACATATTTCAGAAGTTGAACGGTACGGTAAATTTAAAGTTTCTGATACAACTTGGTTTCAAGTAAGGGACACTCCTTGGAATTACCTTGAGGTTGAAGTATATACTGAGAAGAAAAGACACACAATTTCTTTCAATGCTTACGATTATAACCTTAGTCGGTTGAATGGTTGGCGTGTTCAGACCTTAAGCGCACCTCAAGTTGTTTCTTTTGGGGAAATAGAGGTTGATAGGGTTAGATACGAACATCTTTCATCTTCTATCATTCGACAATATATTGAGAATATACCAACTGTAGCTATTGTAGATGCTTATATTAAAGGTTTGAAGATTTTGTTGGCTTATAGTGATGACTAAGGGGTGTAAATGAGCAGTTTAAATTTAACGTGCGCTTCCTTCTTTGCAGGGGTAGGTGGTATTGACTTAGGGTTTAAAGAGCAAGGGTTCAAAACGATTTATGCAAATGAGTTTGATGAGAAAGCTAGAGAGACTTTTGCTTTAAACTTTCCTCATGTTGAAATAGACCCTAGAGATATTAGAGAGGTTTCTGCAACTGAGATTCCTTCCGTAGATATTATTGTAGGTGGGTTTCCATGTCAAGCTTTTTCCATAGAGGGGTATCAGCGAGGTTTTCGTGATGAAAAAGGTAGAGGAACTTTATTCTTTGAATTAGCTCGTATTATTGAAGAGAAACAACCACAAGCTATTTTCTTGGAAAATGTAAAGAACTTGGTACATCATGATAAGGGAAACACTTTAAGAGTGATTTTAAAGACTTTAGAAGATTTAGGTTACTATGTAACTTATCGAGTGATGAATGCTACTGAATATGGAAATATTCCTCAAGGAAGAGAGCGTATTTACATTGTAGGGTTTAAAGACAAGCCGGTATCTGAGCGTTTTCAGTTCCCAGAAAAGGTTGAACTAACAAAGAGTGTGTTTGATGTTATTGACTTTAAAGGTAAAGTAGAAGAGCAGTATTACTACAGAGAAGATAAACACTATTATCCTTTGTTAAGAGACAATATTGTGTCTGTAGGTAGCATTTATGAGTACCGTAGAGGAAATACGATTAGAGAAAACAAAAGTGGTGTAGTACCTACCTTGTTAGCTTCTATGGGAACTGGTGGGAACAATGTTCCTCTGATTTTGACAGAAAGTGGCGAAATACGGAAAATGACTCCAAGTGAGTGTTTCAACACTCAAGGTTTTCCTCGTTCTTATCAATTTCCGGAGAGAATGGCAAATAGTCACTTGTACAAACAAGCAGGAAATAGTGTAGCGGTACCGGTGGTATCAAGAATTGCGAAACAAATTAAATTGGCTTTAGAAGGTTCGTAAAACTTTTTAGAAAGGTAAACTTAATGAGAAGAGAATATATTAAAGCGTATCCCAAGTACAAACAAGTTGCTTTTCTTAAAATAGCAAATCTTGTTAAGGGTATGCTTGAGGAAACTGAGTTATTTAATGCTTATATGTGGCTTTATGGTAAACCTGAAGAACTTTATTTAAGATACCATAGAAATGACTTCTCAGAAGAGATTAAAAAAGCTACTGGAACTATTGTTGAGGGTGTTAGTGTTTGGGTTGGTGGTTATTGTGCTTTTACCTTTATAGGTAGTGAAATTCACTCTTTGTACTATCACGCTCGAGAGGACTTAACTGAAAAAGAATATGAAACTTTGTATAAAAACTTAGAGGTGCTTCACAAATTTTCAGGGGATAGACATGCTACAATTCCAATGAAAATTGGAGAAATCCAGCAGTATACTATTGGTTTCAACAAGCTAGAGTTTCTAGGGATTTGGGGAGATACGTACATTGAAATGACAGATTTGTGTAAAGGTAAGTATAGAGGTGAGTAAAGTGAGCAAAGGTAAAAGACAACAACTTCAACAAGCGTTGGAGAAAACTTTTGATAAAGTTATCGGTTTAGCAGATGATGTAAATGGAGAAACGATTGAGGTTTCTGACAGATATGTGGTTTATGTAGAGTTGGCAAAAGACTTGATTTATCTTTCAATGGAGAGTAAGCGGTCAGGTAAGAGAGTTCATGAACTACACATTTCGGTATCCGATGATTTAGATGTGTTCTTCTCAGGTAGTACCTACGGTACCTTCAGCTCTTTGCCACTCAAAACCTTAGAACATATCGTTCCATATAGTGCAAAAGGAACTCCACAATTTACCCGTGGGTTTGAAATTTTGGTAGAATCAATTTCAACAGATTTCCAAGTTGCTTGTTTCCTGAGTGTATTGGAAGATTAAGTTTAAATTTAGAGGTATAGAAGATGAATAGACTGACGAACAAACAGACAACAGAACTTTGGTACTATTTGTATCAAGGATTTAAGTTACTTGTGAGCGAAACTGTAATTCAACCTATGAGTTCGGTATCTCAAGTTTCTCCGAGGTATAAAACCCAAATTATGCTTAAAGATTCTGTGTTTAGATTGAGACTTTTGAAAAACACGGTTGAGACGAATTTGGAAACAGATTTAGTTCACGAAATACTAATTTATTTCGACAAAGAGTTAGGTAGAGCTTCTTTTAAAGGTATTTCGTGTAATCCGAAAACTGGAAAACGAAATGGTGTTACAACTGAAGCTTATCTACCTAGTTTACTCGACTACGCTTTGAACGACACTTTAGTGTCTTTAGTTGAAAACGTTTCTACGCTAAAGCAAGTTGAGTGCTTGAATTTAGGTGTTCGCAATTCTGGTCTTGGTTTTGAAATAGTTGATGAGGTGCGATTTGAGTAAAATTAAACATCCTCGACGAGAAGAGCTTTGGCGAACTTTGATGAATGTTTGTGATATAATTCTTGACCCAGAGAAAAATCCAAAACCCTGCAAGGTGGTATCTGAAGTTTCGCCTAAGTATAGTTGTTCGGTTGAGCTTTCAGGGAAACAGTTTCAGATACAGTTGTTGAAGTACAATTCACAAACAAAATTGAACTCAGATTTAATTCATGAGATTGAAATTAGATTAGATGAGGAAACTGATAGTCTATTCTTTAAAAGTCGCCATCCTTTTGTAATAACAAATTATTCTGGATTGTCTTCTGGGCTTATCGTTTCTGAGATGACTTCTTCACAACTAGCTAATTTAGTAGCTCAGTTAGTAAACCATATACCAACGGTTGATTTGGTTGCACGGTGTAACTCAGGACTGCACAACTTTATGTGGAGTGAAGAATATTTTGCTGCAACTGTCGGGAATTAGGGGGAGTTTATGAGTAAGTACAAAGGTTTAAAAAGAGACCAACTTGAAGAGTTGGTAGTAGAGAAACTAAATTTCTTCTTGAAGTATTTAGAGGGTCAATCTACTTACCCTATGGGTAAATTTCCTACCGGTATCCCCTCTCCACTTGGGGGCGAGTATTTAGTTTGGGTAGGTTGCTCTGAGGGTACAATTTCCTTTACTTTGCAAGACACCAATGGCATTAGCTACCACAATATCAAAATTGATAAATTTGGTGGGGTAAGAAAAGTAGTAGAATTAGCAAGTCGTCCATTTAAAGAGAATGGTTCTATTTGGTTTGCGAAGTCATTTAGTTTGCGTTGTGATGCAGATCATGTAGAGAAGAATCCCACTTTGTTTACCGAGCAGTTATTACCTTACATTCGTAAGAAAGACCAAGTGTTAGCTTATTGGTTGGGTTTAATTGCAATTCAAGATTATTGTTAAAGAGGATTTAAATATGGAAGTTTTATTTAAAAATAAAGAGAGACAGGATCTCTTAGAAGAATTGGTTACAGTTTGTCAGTCTATGGCTGATAATGGGGTGCCTGATCTAGAGAGACAGCTTGTTAAAGCCTCAGATAGATTAAATTTAATGTATACTTCAAGTTCTGGCAATAATGGTTTGTATATAGACTTATTTAGTTCTTCAGGTGGGTTTATTCAACCGTATGAATTTATGGTGTTCACACAGAATCAAGAAACTTGGGTTCATTTAGAGTATGAGACTGAATTTAGAAGTCGTCAACATGTAGATGTTTTATTAGGTGATGTTGTAGAACCTCTTGCAGAGCTAGTCAAGGGTATCCGCAGTCAAAGTCGTGTAGTTGCTTTTCTTCATGCTTTACGTTTGAACATACGAGGTTTTATTTATTGGGAGGATTAAAATGGACGTTCAAACTCTAATTACTTTATTGTCCGAGTTTCCACCTAATATGGAGGTAAACCTATATACAGGTGCTTATAATGATAGAGGTGGGGAAGTTTGGGTTGTAACAGACAACTTCAGTTTAGAGACTGATGTAAGGAATATACTATACCTTGAAGGTACAGAAGCGTATTAAAGTTTTATTAGGAAGTAGGTAAATTTTATGTTTAAAGGTTCAAGGGGTGTTCGTCTTCAATACAGAAAAACAGATGGTAGTTATGATTATGTTCAACCTGTAATTTTACCTAATGGTGATGGTATTTTAATTCAGGGAAATACTAATTTAGGTACTCCTATACAGGCTATTGCAGAGGTTGATTTAAAACGAGCTAGTGATTTAGACTATACTTACAATCAATTCGTAGGTATCCACGGTTACACAGCTAAAAATGTAGCTTATGATTGGGATGAGTTGTTGAGTTTTGCTGAGTTGATGAGTTTTGCGGAACAACTTAAAGATTAAATGGAGGTTATAGATGGTTTTTCGAAGCAAAGTAAAAGAGGAGTTATTTCAAGAGTTAAAAGCGTTTATCTTTTTGTATCATTCTAAGATATTAGACAATACAGCTAAAGCTACAGATGTTGCTGCACTGTTAACACGAAAGGTTATAGCAAGGTATGTAGCTATAGATAGCAATACAGTCTTGGTAAGTTTAGTAGACCATGAAGGGTATCCGCTCTTTAAACTTGAATTTTATTTTTTAAGTTTAGATGGTGTTGATTATGTAACTGTTAAGTATAGTGAAGTTGACGGTTTAGGTTCATTTAAGACATGTGCTTTAACTGATTTTGAGGGTATTGAGAGTATTTTAGTTCAAGCAATTAAATTTATTCCGTCTGAGTCTTATTTAAAACATTTCTTGAATATCTTTAAAACAGGTATTCCTAATTGGTTAGCTTGAAATAAAGAAAGTAGGTAAATTTTATGAGTAACAACGTAACTTCCACACGTGGAATTAGATTAAAGTATAAAGATCATTATGTACAAGCAGTTATTCTCCCAGATGGTCGTAAGTTAGTGATTACAGGTACTTCTTATGGAGCAGGCGCTCCTATTTCGTCTTTATCTGAAATTGCAGTAACGAAGAAGTCAGATTTAACTTGGGTAGTTAAAGATTTAACCACTTGGGGGTATCAGGAAGTAAATGGCTCTCAATTTTATGAGGACTTGAAAGCTATTGATAGCACTCTTCCTTGGGATTAAAATTTAGAAAGTAGGTAAAACATGAACAACATTCAATTCCGTTTTGAAACCGCTTATGGTTATGATTTCGTCCAGTTTGTGATTTTGGATGACGGTCGTAAGTTTGCAATTACTGGGCAAATGGGTGTAGGATTTGCTATCTCACCTAGATACACGATTTATGTAAAGAAAAAGTCTGATTTGAAAGAGTTTTTAGATAAGGCTGTTAAATTTGATGGTTATATCTTGAAAGACAATTACAATGATAACTTAGAACTTCAAACTTATGAGAACCGTGTTTTGCGTTTTGGTGCTAATTAGAAACTTAGGAGTGTATCCCCATGCGAAATTTTGCTTTATATAATCCAAGTAACGATCTATATGTGTCTTATGTAGCTTTCAACCGTAAGACTAAAAGTTATGACATTGAGTTCACACGTGATTTGCACTCTATTCGCTTTTGGAAGATGAAGTCAAGCGCAGAAGGACAAGCACAGCGAATTTTCGATTGGAATCGGAATTTGGCGCTTGAGGTGCGTGAACTTAGATAGGTTTTTTCTTGATAGAGAACTTCAATTTCGGTTGAGGTTCTTTTGATTTTTTATGTTCTATGCTTACTTGACAAATAAGCTTTCTTTTGCTATACTAAATAAAAGAAAACATTGAGGTAGAAAATTATGCTAGAAACAAACAGAACAAATGCAAATACCTTTGTTGTATCCCAAGCGGTGACAGAGTTGGTTGCCAACAGTATTTTGAATGAGGGTTTAACTTTACTCAAAGTTGCTAGTGGTGGAGTTAATGAAGATACACAAGTATATTATTTCTCAAACAACATTGGACACATGCTACCAACCGATAAGTTCCCAGATACAGAATTTGCAGTTAAACTTGTCTTTCTCAAACGTGAGAGTATGAAAGTGGATGAGCGCTTAACTGAGCGTAACCTTTTTATCTACGGTATCGACAAATTTACTGTTTCTCAGGCTTATACTGACAATAATGTGGCTGCAACAGGTTTTCTAGATTCTCTCTATGAGCAATTAAGTCATGAAACTATTGCTGAGTTCTACATTTATGAGGAAATTTTGTTTACCTCTCTGAATGATTTGATCGATTTTTATTTAGCAAACAAACAATAATAGAAAACATCCCCCTAAAACCTCTCAGATTGCCCCAGATTTGATTTTAAATCTACGTTTGATTATTTATATGGTTTAAACTTAAAATAGCTTAGAGAGCGTCTTAGAGGGTTTTATTGGGGAAGGAAAAGATGAACAAGAAACTCGTAGCAATTTGGGCGCAAGACACTAAGGGTATCATTGGCAAATCGAATAAGCTACCTTGGCACTTACCGAAAGACTTGAAACATTTTAAAGAGATAACACTAAATCAAGCTATTTTGATGGGTCGAGTTACTTTTGAGGGTATGAACAAAAGACTTCTCCCTAACAGAGAAATTTTGATTTTGACTAGACAATCGGACTACCAAGTAGATGGCGCAACTGTTGTAAAAAGTGTAGAAGAAGTTTTGGATTGGTTTAAAAATCAAGATAAGACCCTCTATATCGTAGGTGGCAGTCAAGTTTATAAACTATTTGAACCTTATGTAGATGAGTTGGTTATTACACAAGTTCAAGCTGAAGTAGATGGGGATACTTATTTCCCTAAAGACTTTGACTTTTCTAATTTTTCTTTAATTTCTAGCACGGTTTATGAGAAAGATAATCAAAATGAGTTTAATTTTATGGTTGAACGTTATGAAAAGATATATTTATGAGAGTTGGTTCCTACATTGAGATAAAATATAAAACAAAAGGTGGAGAAATTCAATATTCCACTCAAGAAGTCCTCCAATTTGGTCATAGCGAGCGTTATGGTTGTCAAGTTGTAGTTGTTGATAAAGACTCCCCTATGTACTTTGCATATCCTTCTGGGGAGTTGTTGCTTTCTTTGAACTTTGAGTCTCAGATTGCAAAAGCTAGAGTTATTTCTTGGTCTGATCCCTACAAAGAACATTATGGTGATTTTTACTACTAAATTAGCAAACTCCTTGACTTTCAAGGGGTTTTATGCTATAATTAAAAGAAAGTTAAATAGGTGGTTTAGACGATATGACTAAGAAATATGTGGAAAATGAAGAGTTGGTAAATCCCTCTCGTTATACTCAGAACAAGATTGAGTCTTGGGATTTTTCTTTGTATTCTTGCTTTCCTCACATGATTGCTACAGTTACAGAATATGTGATTCGCTACAAACATAAAGGTGGTATCCAAGACTTAGAAAAAGCTCGTATTTGGTTGAGAAAAGCTAAAGATTCTTATAAGTACCTTACCTTGTGCGCTCCTAAATTAAGTGCTTCTGAGTATTTAGAGTTAGCACCTGAAGTAAACAAAGAGAACTTTTCAGATTTGTCAGAAGAACAATTAGGTGTTTTGAGAACGGCTCAAACATTGACAATGCGTTTAGACAATGAGCGTATTTTTAACGAGTGTATTGAGATTATTGACAAGTATTTGGAGTTGTTGATTAAACAGGAGGGTGAAGTATAATGACTGTTTCAGAATTGATAGCTTATCTATCACAATTTCCACCAACAAGTTCTGTGGAATTGAAGATTTCAGGGTTTGATGACTCAGAAGATGGTCGTTTAAATTTATTCGGATTTGTAAATGAAGTTGTACAAACTGAGATAGGGTATCCCCAGTTAATTGCAGAATTTGATACTGCAGAACCTTATGATTGGAGTAATTAAATATGTTGGTTTGGTTTTTATTACTAAGAGCAATCCACATAACTGTTGTATCTTTCTTTTATTTCGTTTGTTTTGCTTTTATGGTTTGGACAGACACTAAGGGGTACTTTCGATATTATAGTAAGGTCAGATTTACTTTAAAATTGAGTTTGTCTGTATTTTACTTTGTAGTTTTCTCTGAAATTTATTCTGTATCTGAGGTTTCAAGTTTCCACCTTTGGGTATCCATTTTGTTAGTTCTGCTCGATATTGCTGAAATGTGGTCTAGGAGTTACAAAACTTATGGGTTTAAAGAGTTCAAAAAGACTTTTGGTAAAGCAGCTTATTTCTTTATTTAGACTAGAAAGTAGGTATTTTAGTTATGGTACATGGTTTAAAAATTGCTCCTGATTACTTTGAGAAAGTAGTTTCCAAAGAAAAATCCTTTGAAGTTCGTTATAATGATAGGAACTTTCAAGTTGGAGATGTTTTAAAGTTAATGGAATATAGAGATGGTGCTTACACTGGGCGCTCTGTATATGCTAAAGTGACTTACATTCTTCGAGATTTTGAAGGTTTGCAACCAAATTTTGTAGCTCTTTCGATTGAATTGATTTAGAAAAGAGGTTTTACATGAATTTCAATTCTGAGTTAAATACTATTCTCAATGCTGGTTTACTCATTGGTTTTGCTAGTCTTTGGGTTTTCCATGTGTTGTATTTTTGTCTTCCATTCTTTACACCTTCACTTCGTAGTAGCATTAAATTGAAAGACAGTGATTTAAACACGATTTCAAATTTCACAATGGAAGTTAGTGTTGGGTTGGTTATAGGTTTAGGTGTAATTTCTTCACTTTCGTCTAAATGGGCTGATACGATTGGTTACATCTACGCACTCCTTTCTACTTTAGCTTTCTGCGTTATTTGGCGTTATGTTAAGTCTCATGAAAATTAAGTTTCCAAGGGGTATCTAATGATTATTTTAGGTTTATTTTGGTTTTCTTGGGTTGGTTTCTTATTTATTTTAAAGATCACACCAGAATTACAACATTATTTAAGGTTTAGTGACATTCAAGCAACTAAGTCTTTAACTTTCAGTCTACTTTTTGTTGGTTTATCCTGTTTGAGTTTAACTGTAATTACTGTGGTTGGTTTAACTTATTATTTAGAGAGTATAGCTCTTATTTTAACTGTTATAGGTTCTCTAATTTCTCTAAGATTATCACTGAAAGGTTGAGATATGGCTAAAAAGAAATCAAAATTCTATGCAGTCCGTAACACCAATCAAATCTTCGAAAATTGGTCAGACTGTGAAAGAGTTGTAAAAGGTACAAAAGGTGTCGAGTTCAAGAGTTTTCCTACAAGAGAGCAAGCAGACGCTTATTTGAGAGGAGAGGACCCCGTCTTATCCACGAATAAAACCTCTGAAATCGTTCCGTATATTTCAGAAAGTGGAATAAAAGGTACTATCCGCATGGCAGAAGACTCTGACCCACTTCTTTGGGGTATCGATGGTTTCGTCTATTCGATTGACGGTTCTTTCAATACACAAACTCAAACGTATGGTGGAGCCTTTGCTTGCTATGAAAACGGTATATTGTTAGATGCTCAAGTAGTTGCAAATAATAAACCTAATTTCGCAAGTTCACGAAATGTTGCAGGAGAAGTTTGTGGGTTTGGATTAGCGATTGATGATGCAATAAAGCGCAAACTCACTAAATTAACAGTGGTTTGCGACTATGAGGGTATCTTTAGATGGACTGCACCTAAAACTGTAAAAGTCAATGAACAAGTTTGTTGGGGTACGTCTTTGAAGAAGCCTGTTGGAAAATACCACGCTTATTTACTGCAAAAGGCAAAAGAAAATGGCATTGAAGAGATTGATTTTATTTGGGTTCGTGGTCACAGGGGCTTAAAAATCAACCAAACCGTTGATAAGCTGGCAAAGAAGATTGTCGGATTGAAATAATAGAGAGAGGTGTAGTTCATGAAATTTGAACCATTTAAGTTAAAGATTGGTCGTAGGACTTATACAATTACTGAGAGCGATAATGTGTTATTTAATGGTGCATGTTATTTGTTAGTAAGTCAACAATATCAAAGTGGTTGGCAAAGGATTTCTCCACAATTATCGAAAGTTAAAGCTGAGAAATACATTAAGCAAGGGTATCTCAGGTTTAATTACAAAACTAATCTATCGGGAGCTTCTATGTATTATTACAAATTCACAGGTAATCCCGAAGAGTAAAAATATAGTTTAGAAGAGAGGTTTAACCTCTCTTCTTATTGACAAATTTTAGTTATTTTGTTACAATAAGGTAAATGAATGATTTGAGAGGTTTTTAAAATGGATTTAAGTTACTTGAAAGAAGTTGGGTATAATTTAGCTTTGTTAGGTTCGTTCCTAAATGAAACAATTACTGAACCTTTCTCTGTGTCTGCATCTTTATATGATGATGAGCTTACTGAAGGGTTTAAGAGAGTTGATTCAAATTGGACGCAATATCAGGTGTTGTATTTGGCTTTGAGTGAGTTTAATACTTTGTATCTAAGAACTTCCACTGAAGGAGCAGTAGCATATATTCCAGTTACCAATATTTATGAATATTCTTTCCCACGTGATGGTGAAATTCGTAAGGAAATGAATCGGATTTCAAGAGATTATTTTAAGGAATTAAAACAGTTTGTTTTTAATCATACACACAAATTTAGTGTAGCATTGGCTTATGGTGGTATTGAAGAAGTGGGGCTTGTTTTTGCGAAAGAGAACAAAGGTGGTAAGTAGTATGGTTAAAATATTCAAAACAAAAGAAGAACGCGATTTAGCGTTTGTTTCAAAAATGTGGGAACGACCTAAGAGAACAGATAAATTAAAGGAAGTTCTGAGTTATTCTCAGACTCCTTATGAGATAAAAGCTTATTTGTCTGACCCAGAGTTAAATAAGAGCTTCCGTTATATTGGGTGGAATCATAAGTACCAAATCCTTTATTTAGCGGTTGATTCTAATTACAATTTGGTTTTAACCACAACAATTCAAGGTTATCAGGCTCGGTTCCCAATCTCCGTAATCTATTCTGAGTTTTTCCCAAGGGAAGGAACGCTTAGAGAACGTATGGGTATGTTAGCTACTCGTTACCTCTCTGAGTTCAACCAACTACTGAGTGAGGTTTCTCCTTTAGAGTTGAAGATTTCCCACACTTTCTTTGGTAACTTATTTTTGAATTTTGATTACAAAGAAGATTGAGGTAAACATAATGTCTACATTATTTCAAGATTACTTAGGTCATAATCTATTGGACATAGTAGCTCGTTCGACCGTCTTTGAAGATTACGTGTTGACCAAAGAAGACGTCCAACAAGTCGTAAATACGCATTTTGAACCTCTTCCCTTTGGTTATAAAACACGAAAAGAAGTTCTGAATTTGTATGAAGCTTGGATTTTCGTACACTTATTTAGCTTGGTTGATGTGAACATAACTACATTTGAAGACTTACATGAGCTGATTTCTAGTGGAGTAACTGATAAACCTCAACTAGAGGGTCATTTCCGTTCTGAGGATTTATCAGTAAGTATAAGTGGTACATCGTATCAACCACCTTTGGTATCACTAGGAGAAGCGCAAGTTGAATTTAACGATTTATTGTCTTTTATACAAGAAATACTAAGTTCTGATGATACCAGTCGTTATGTAAAAATCGAGCAGATATTACTATTCTATCTTTGCCTCATGCGACGACAATATTTCCATGCTTATAACAAGCGAACTGCGACTTTGTTTGTCAATTTATTGTTTAATCACTATGATTTAAACTGTTTCCTTTGGTTCCCAACTTTAGAAGAGTTGGAGGTATTTTTGGATAAGCTAAAGGTGTGTTATGAAAATGTGGACTTGAATACAGATTTGGAATTTGTAGACTATTTACGTTCAACATGGTTGGTTGATTTCAATATGTAAACCCTTGACTTTCAAGGGTTTTTATGATATACTAAAGAAAATTTTATATGAGAAATGGAGTAAAAATGGACATAAACTATTGTAAGTATTTGACAACATTACCTTTGATGGTTCATCCTTTGAGCGGTTATGGCTCGTGGAGGGGTATCTATGCGGAACCTGCATTGTATTTTGATACGGATTCTGACTATGTACCTATTTCAACGTTAGCTGATGCACTTGATGATTTAAGTTCTGGGAGACCGTTTGAAGGTTATAAGGGTGGTTGGTATTGGTATAACGATAGCTCTCCTTTACATTTTGAAAGTAGCTACAGAAGTTGTTCTGATAATCCTATCTCTGCTTATTTATCGCAAGAGTCAGTTGCTTCTTTGAATGGTATGATTTAAATTATGGTTTCTATAGATTTAAAACAAGGCGACTGTTTAGAGTTAATGACGTCTATTGAGGATAAGAGCATTGATTTAATATTATGTGATTTACCTTATGGAACCACAAAAAACAAATGGGATAGCGTAATTGACTTAGACTTATTGTGGGAGCAATATAACCGCATTATCAAAGACCGTGGAGCTATTCTTCTCTTTGCTCAAACTCCTTTTGATAAAGTTCTAGGGGTATCCAACCTCAAGCACCTCAGATATGAGATTATTTGGCAAAAGACGGCTCCTACGGGTTTTCTAAATGCAAAGAAAATGCCTATGAAGGCTCATGAGAATATTTTGGTTTTCTATAAGAAACTTCCAACTTATAACCCTCAGATGACACAAGGGCATCCAAGAAAGGTTTCAAGTAAGGAAAGTCGAGAGAAATCTGTAGAACGACAAAAACTCAAAGTGGATAATAAAGGTTCGAATTACAACTTTTACGGTGAGTCAGTAGAAGGTTATGACTCCACTGAGCGGTATCCTCTCAGTGTTCAGATTTTCGCCAAGAATCAACAGAAAGAAAACTATCATCCTACTCAGAAACCTGTAGCTTTGTTAGAGTGGTTGTTAAGGACTTACACCAATGAGGGAGATTTGGTCTTGGATAATTGCATGGGTTCAGGTTCAACAGGAGTAGCTTGCGTAAATACCAACAGAGACTTTATTGGAATGGAACTAACTGAGCAATATTTTGAAATTGCAAAAGAAAGAATAGAAAAAGCAGTAGAAAAGAAAAATGAACAAGAGACAGAAACAGAAAACAGGACTCATTCTCCCAAAGAAAATTAAAGACTTAATACGAAGATATTCTACCTTGCACTTAAATCAAGATGAATTAGGAGGTACTTTTGATTACGGGTATTCTTTTGACGAACGTGGTTTCGGTAATGGTCTAGCTCCATATTCTACCCTAACTGATAAAACCAACAACTATATTTATAAAGAGTGTGCTACTTTGTACGAATATGTAAACCGTTTAGTAGGCACTTGGTACGGGTATTACGATTATGGCTCCGTAGACAACTGCAGAAATTACCGTATTGTCAAAGAGTTTGAAACACAAGTTGATTTTGTAGAACAAACACCACCTTCGGTATCCTATTTTGTCCACCAAACTGGTTGGGATGATTATTACAATGGTACGATTTACATTCCTTTGATGAATGGTAAGTTTTTAGCTTATGATTTTAGTTGCTAGTTAAGAGGTGTAGTTTGAGTAAATTAAGAGTAGTTTCTTTATTTTCTGGTATTGGTGGTTTTGAAGAGGGTTTGTGTTTAGCAAATATTCCACATAAGGTTGTATTCGCTTCAGAGATTGATAAATTTGCACAACAATCTTATGGATCAAATTTTGATAGTAGTGTCTTAATTGGAGATATTACACAAGTAAATGAGAGAGATATACCAGACCATGAGTTATTGGTTGGTGGTTTCCCTTGTCAAGCTTTTTCGATTGCAGGTCAACGAAAAGGTTTTGAAGACACTAGGGGTACGTTATTCTTTGATGTTCTGCGTATTTTGAAAGAAAAGCGACCAAATTACTTTCTTTTAGAGAATGTAAAGAATTTAGTTAGTCATGATGGTGGGAAGACTTTTCAAGTTATTTTGGACTCATTAGCTGAGTTAGATTATGTGATAGACTTTACGGTTTTGAACTCTAAGGACTTTGGTGTTCCCCAGAGTAGAGAAAGAACCTTTATCTGTGGTATCTATAGAAGTGAGAGTTCTTTGTATGAGGAAGATAAGTGGTCTTCTCGTATTAACAAGTTGAAAAAGGAGTTAAGTTCTGTTACATTAGCAAACTTAACAGAACCTCTGTTTCCAAGTTTTAATTTGTTTAATTCTTTAAAACCTAGTGATACTACATCTGTTTTGGAAGATATAGTGGAGCCTTTTGTAGACGATACGCATTATCAAATAACTAAACCAGAAGATAGGACTTATTTAAAGGATTTTGAATTTGGTTTGATTTTACCTAGAACGAACTCAATTTTACGTTTAGGGATGTTACCCAGAGAAGTTCATAAAAACTTAGAACAATACCGTAGAGTCCACTCAGTAAAAGGTTTAGCTCCTACAATCACTGCTCGGCAAGATTCTCCTCGAATTTTAGTGTCTGATGATTTAGGTCTAAGAGTTCGTAAATTGACTGAGGTCGAGTGTTTCCTAGCACAAGGGTATCCACTTGATTTCGTGGAAAACATTCAAGAGTGTGGTACAAGTAGAAATCAGATGTATAAGCAAGCAGGTAATTCGGTAAGTCCACCAGTTATTGCCGCTATTGTAAAAGCTTTAGTAAAGAAAGGATAAGCTATGGTTTATGTAATTAGCTTAGAAAAACTAACCGATTTACGTTTAAATTTGTGGTCTCATGATGTAATAGGTGTGGTATCCTCAGAAGATCAGGTTCCCAAAGTTTTGTTTAATTTGACTTTAGAGCATTTTCTACATTATGCTTATTCGGTTGACCATACGGAATTACTTTCACGATTAACTGAGTCTTTTTTAAATCGCAAGGACGAAACTTACTTTAAATACACAGTGGAGTTGGAAAATAAATTTGAAGGTAATTTCTATGTGGAACTTGTACCAACTTTAGAATAAGTAAGCGAAAGTAAGGTTATACCTTACTTTTTATTTGACAAAATTAGTCTTTTTTGATATAATAAAGAAAATAAATTAGAAAAAGGATTTAAAAAATGGAATCAATAGAATTTACATTGGCACCGACATTAGTAATTGAGAATCATCAAACACTAGAGGGTTTGCTTAAAGACTTAGGACTTTACACTTACACAGTTCAGATTCTGAACTTTGATTATTTAGAGCAAGTTAGCGCTTACCGTATCCAAAAAGCGCACTTAGAACTAGAAGATAAGATTTATCTCTTCAACAAAGAAACCTTAGAACTAGCTTATATTCCAAAGGTTGGGGTAGATGCTATGATCTTGTTACTTAGCACAAAGGGTATCAAAGTTCTTGAAACACTTGAAGCGAATCCAGTAATTTAAAGGAGAATAAAAAAATGAAATTAGAAGAAATCAAACAGTACAAAGTAGGCTCAAAGGTTTTTGAAACGAAAGAGGAAGCAGAAGCTTACTTAAAAGAACAAGAACTAGAAAAGATTAGACAAAATACTTCTCAAATCGATTTTCCATTAACTCCAGTTATTTATTATGAGAACGTTGTGTCTGTGGATGACCGTGGAAGTCTTAAAGTTAAAGCTAGATGGGTTAGCTTAGATGATGCTATTGCTGCTATGGAAAACTACGCAGACTTTTTCAGAGACAAAGGTACGGGCGCTATTTATAAGGTCACGGTATCTTTATCTGACAACCCATCTCGTGGTACTGTCTCAGTCCGTAGAGATAAAGTGGTAGAAAAGTAGGTACTGAAAATGAACAACCGAATTAAACGAAAACACGCAACAAAAGAAAACAAAAACATGATGGATAGTACCTTGAAATATTTGAGGACTTTAGGCTTAACTCCTTTCAATGTAGAATATCCTAATGGTTATTTCGTTTTTGAGAATAAATACTCTTATGAGATGATGCACTTCCAACTCAAAGAAAATCCAGAGTTTTTGTTTGGTGTATGGTATAAAGAAGTTAACTTGAGAAACCCAACTAGAGTAGTGAAACTACCGGTTATTTTCGGTGAGCGCCTTTGCATTTTAGATAAGTTCAAACCTTCAAGAGCAGAGTGGTCTCCTTTGTACAACAACTATTTGGATAAAGATAAGGAGTTTGAACTATCTGATTATTGGTCTACTTTGCGCTTGCTCCCAGACTTTGTAAAAACTCCTTGGAACTATATTCCGTATGAGACAGAAGATGAGTACAAGCAACTTTTAGAAGATAAAAAGTTGGAAAAACAGTACACTGAGGAAGTTCTAAAGGTATTGTACACTAACTTAGAAGATAAGATGAGAGAACTTAACATCCCTCGCGGTATCCTCGTCAAAGACTCTTATTGGTCTCACACAAACTTGTATGTATTCTTTGAAGTAGGTACTGAGAAAGAAGTTATTGAAGAAAAACTCAATGGTTTATATGAGTATATAAATTTTGACATAGACAAAGATGTAGTAAAGGTTGCAGAGTCACTGAACTGTCTTGATTATATCTCTATTTACAGCAAATCGTTTGATTGGCACTCTGACTATTATTGGTTAGCAAGCAAAGAGGAAATTGAAAACTTTGAGTCACTGTCCTTCATGGAACTAAACAAACACTTTAACAATTTGAATTTAAAGGGTTCTAACTTTGTACGGTTGAATGGAGAATAAAGATGGAAAAACGTTATGACAGTGAAATCTTTCAGATTTTGCACTATTTCAACAATTACTTAGACACTAAATCTAGGGTAGAACTTAGAAAAGCAGAGGTTTGGGTATCCTTACTGAAAAAGTCAGTTGATGAACTTGAACTCTTTACTGAGTTTTACGTTCCTACCTTTTATCGATCTGTCTTGTGGCGCTTTCTAAAGGAGTCTAACATTGAGTTGATAGGAACACAAGTTTCTCTGATTCAACGTATTCATGGGAAACGTAGAGTTTCCACCTATGATGATTATGTGAAACTAGCAAATATGCTTTCTGACCTTTATGTACAGTTTTCCAAGAGTTAAAAATTAGAGGGCTTCAAGTCCTCTTTTTATTTGACAAAGTTTAAAACTTTTGATATAATAAAGAAAATTGATAAGAAAGTAGCAAAAGTTATGAACACAGTAACAGTAAAACAATCAGACATTCAAGAGCTTTTATTTTATGCACAACAAAACCAAATTGACTTCTTTATTGCAGGGTATGGAAAGAACCCTTTAATTGCCTTTTTGGAGAGGTACGCAAACCACTTCACCTTTAAAACTTATAAGATTGGTGATTTATATTGTACTGAGAAATCAGATTTTAAATCTACTTTTTACAAAGGATTCTGTACGTTTGAAGAATTTCGAGCAGAGCGCCAACAGGCTGAATCCTCTAAACAAGGTGTAGTTGAAGTCGTAGATTTCGAAGATTACTCTTATATGACAAAAGATGAAACAGGAACTTTCCTTATTGACTTTTACAACAGTGGTATCCAAAACTCCAACGAGTTTGCTGAGGTTTCAGTTGCAGATTTAGAAAGTCTAGTAAGTTTTGCAGAGAAAAGTTGTACTCCAAAGTATACAGAGCTTGAAGATGGTAGTTTCGCCTTAAATGTATTCTTCGCCTTTGTTTCTGCTTATACACCAAGAGAACTACATTACTGCACAGTCGAGTCTACCGACAAAACAACAAGTTTCACTACTCAAACAGTTTCACTTATGTCTTTAGTTAAGTTCAAAGAGAAGTGGGGTAAATTAGACCGAAAATATGAATGTGAGTGTAAACGTGATTGGAGCCGCACTTGTGATTGTGATGGTTATGAAGATGGTTACGATTTGTCTCCTATTCGCAAAGTTAGAAAGTTAAAAGAGGGTCTTACTTTTAAGTTTGAAACACCATTTACTTCAGAGGCTCATACCCACTCGGTAACCTTCCCTTCTGATTTGTCCTAACTCGTCCGTAAACCGTCCTAATTTGCTCCAGTTTCGTCTTAAATATCAAAGAGGTATAATTACCCCTCAAAGATTTAAAATGCGATACGGAGAAAATTAGAGCGTTTAAATTTAATTTGGTTATTTTTGGAGATTTTATTATGTTTTCTCGTTCACTTATTTCTATTGATGAGGTAGTAGAAGAGTCTAATTTATTTAGAATTTTAAAGAATTTTGGAGCTGACTTAGTTGATAGTTCTGCTAAATCTTTCTCTTTTGACACCTCTGGTTTTAGCACCTATGTAACCTCAAACAAGTACATCATTCGGTATCTAGGAGAAGAATTTGCCTTATCTTACTCTACTGTGGAAGAAAATGTAACTGAGAGTGGAGGTTTAGGTTTGTCTAAAACCTATATTTGTGTATTGACTACTGAGACTTCACTCGACTTATTACAGAAACTAACTCAATATTTTGAGGTTTTTATTGAGATAGGTAACTCTCAAACCCGAAACCTCTCAAATCGGTTTATTCGTAACTTATTGTAGTTCTGAGTTTTATATTTAAAACAAGCCTTGCGCTTGTTTTCTGTTTATGATAAACTAAACTTGTTGAAACGGAGGTTTTAATAAATTGGAAAAGCTTGATTTGATTGATAAAATGCGCCTAATTTTAAGGCATGAGGTTTTGTACTTTTCTTTGGATAAATCAAGACAAAAAGAGACGCTAGATGCTTTAAATTGGCTGGAGTCTGAGGAAAATTGTCAGTTAGTTTTAAGAGGTTCTATTCATTTACCTAAGAGAGTTTGGTCTACAAGGACTTTTGCAAAGGAGTTGGAGGAAGAAGATGTTTATTCCCTATCAAACGTTGTCTTACAATAAGATTTTAGAAAAGTTAAATCAACTAAATTCAGAACTAGAGCGCCAAGATAAATTTGCTAAAATAATTGTCACAGGTGGCTCTGCGGTATCATTACTTTCGGGTGGTTACAGAGAAACAAGAGACATTGACTATATTGGCTCTTTACCTTTGACGGTTGAACAGTTACAAACATTTCAACTTTCTAATGATGTCGAAAAGATTTTCGTAGTCCCAGATATTTCTGAGGTCTCTTTTGATAAAGAGTTAAACTATTCAAATTTAACGGTTCTTGTCCTTTCTTGGGAAGATTTAGCAATCATGAAATTCTATTCGACAAGAGAAAAAGACCTACAAGACTTGAAGAGCTTTATTTTACCTAACATTTATGATTTTGCTAAACTGAATACTCAATTAAATTACTATAAAGCAGACTATATTTTCGATATAGACAATCCTGATTTGAACTTAAATCAATACCACTCTATTTTGAGTGAGTTGAAACACTCGCATCATATCTTGGTAGTAGATCCTAATCGAACCTTGGAGCATGTCCTTAAAGCAAACCGTTTATATAGCAAGTTTTGTAGGTTTGCCGAAAATTATGTGATTCCACTTGACCTTGAAGTTTGGCTCCCTAACTTGGTATCTTTTTGCCTTTCCGATTATGGTTTCGCTGAGTTCTTCCAAGCAGCAACCTCTTATCAAATTCGTATTTAACCCAACCAAGAAAGTCATTTTTCCTTGACTTTCTTTTTATTTTTTGCTAAAATGAGGTTATAAAATTTTTCATAGAGGAAATATTACTTCATGTTAAAACAGAACAAGAAAAACCCTAGTATTTTAGGTCGAAACTGGCGCAAAGAATTGGATCAACAGTTCGCAAATTTACCTCGAAATGTAGAGCAAGAGAAAATAGAAATAGGTTGTTTAAGTGCTTGCTTTAAACATTTCGCTGATTTTGAAGTTAAGGTAGTGTTGTCCGCATTTGGGTATCATTTGACTTTTGATGGTTATCGTTTTATACCAGAAGCTGAGGTTTCACTATTGCATACAGATAAAGATTTTTATTTGGAAATACAAACTTTTTTTTAAAACTTTTGAATTTACTAATTCTGAGAGAGCTGAGTTGTGGTTACTGAGAAGAGCTGAAACTGCTTACTTTATGAAAGCTAAGTTAGTTGAAAACTATTTGATTTCTTTAGTTGTGATGATTCGGACTGCGAAGTATAGAAGTGAGGTATGAAAATGGCAAACAAACTAAGAGAAATGGGTTCCCTGTCCGCAGGAAAACGCGAGGAAAACATTTATAAAGTCTTCGCTTACTTACATACAAGAGAGCAATTCCACCCAGTAGCTTTAAAGACAAAAGTTTTGGTGTCAGACAAAACAATTTTGTCTTACTTGAACCAAATCCAAGAAGCGCAACTCTTAACTGAGTCTTATCGAGAACGTTTGTTGGAACTAAAAGCAACTGAGCAGTTTCGTCAAGGTTCTAAGACTGAGAAAGAATTGTCTATTTTGGGTCAGTTGGAAAACAAGTGGCTTTCATTAGCAGAAAACACCAAGGGTATCCCTGAAGAGCGCAAGCGCCAACTAGAGCAGTTTGTATTCACACGTGAGACTGAGTTAGAGACTTTGTGGCAGCGTTTGGAGTTTTCGATTTTGTTCTTTGAAATGTTGAAAGGTTGAGTTTAGATGAGCGATAAATTAATTGAAACACCTAAAACTGAGGATACGGTTATAATTGCTGAAAAACCTAAAGATTTAAAGTATTTGTGGTCTCAATTTAAGGAGAGTCCAAATCGATGGGTTTGGTTGGGTTTAATTATTAGTGTTGTATCTTTCCTTATGTCACTACCTTATTTATTTTTTGGCACCTACCTTGCCTTATATTTGGTAAGTATGTTATTAGTCGCCTTAGTCACTCTTTGTTTAGGTTTCAATTCTATTAGTAAATACTCTAAACCCTCAAAGTTGAATAGATTTGTGTTTTTCTTTGCAAGTATTTTGAGTTTATATTCTCTTTATCATACACTTAACTATGATAGACACGTTCTTGTAGATTATCATGAGCGATTGGTTGATTTTCCGTATGGGGTTATAACTAAAGATATAGCAAATCCACAGATAGGTGCTACAGAGTCATTCACTATTTTAATAAAATCCGAAGACCTCAAGTGGAAAGGTCCAGATTTCGATAGTTTAGCTACTAAGGTTCACGGTGGTTCAAAAGAGTATCTTAAAGGTTCACTTGAAGAATTTAAACCATTTACACTTTATTACGGTTCAGACGCTCAAGGTAAAGTAGGTGATATTAAAGGGAAACGCACCGTTTACGGTTGGTTCGGTTCAACCTCAACAGACTTTGTGATTGAATTAGGAAGGTAACTAGTATGACTAAGCAACTTATTATTTCCTTTGATGTTTCCTCTATTCCAGTCACAAGTGAGTCTTTAGCTTTATCTTTCTTACACGCATTTAAGGCAGAACTTAAAACGCCTATTCCGAGGTTAGAGAGTTTCAGAGTTGCTTCAAGTTGTAAGGTGTTGAATTGGTTAGAGTTTCAGTATTTAAACGATTTATTTTTAACAAAGGATGAGCGGTATCACTTACGTTACATACACTTTATGTTATATAACCTCTATCAGAGTGGTGCAATAACTGAGGTTCATTTCCGAGTTTTGCAAAACGATTTTACAAATAAGATTACGATTAGAAAGTGAGAGAGAGATTTGACACAAGAAACAGAATACTACAAGGCGATAAATTGGAACGCCATAGAAGATGTGGTCGATAAGGCGACTTGGGAAAAGTTGACTGAACAGTTTTGGTTAGACACTCGTATTCCTTTGTCTAATGACTTAGATGATTGGCGCAAGTTGTCTGAAAGGGAGAGAGAATTGGTAGGAAAAGTATTTGGTGGACTAACTTTGCTTGATACTTTGCAGTCGGTGGATGGGGTATCAGCAATTCGTCCTGATATTCGTACACCTCACGAAGATGCGGTTTTAAACAATATTGCCTTTATGGAAGCGATTCATGCTAAATCCTACTCCTCAATCTTCTCCACCTTGAACACCAAAGCAGAGATTGAAGAGATTTTTGAGTGGACTGCAAACAACCCTTATTTGCAGAAGAAAGCAGAAATTATCAAAGAGGTTTATGATAATGGAACTCCACTTCAAAAGAAAGTAGCAAGTGTCTTCCTAGAGTCTTTCCTTTTCTACTCAGGTTTCTTTACTCCTTTGTGGTACTTAGGAAACAACAAACTTCCTAATGTAGCTGAGATTATTAAGCTCATAATTCGAGATGAATGTGTCGTGTCAGAACATTTATTATTGACTCCGAAGGGTTGGAAATCTGTGAGTGAAATTAAAATTGGTGATTTAGTCGCACAATTCAATAAAGAATCAAGAGAACTATCTTTTGCTAAAGTTCAACATACCTCAATACATATACCAGATAAGACATATAGGTTCAAGACGAAACAAAACCATCTATCTTTACATTGTTCCCCTAGTCATAGAATTTTAGGGTATTATAATGAAAATCCAGTTGTACAGAAAGCGAAGGAGTTTAAAAAAGGTAATAAGTATATCCCTAATACAGGAGATTTTATTGGGGTAGATTGTGAACCATTAACCTTAGAAGAAAGATTTCTAATAGCTTTACATGCCGATGGTTCATATAACAAAGTCTTAACTAAGTCAGGTGAATTCAAGCTAGATGGACAAAGAACAGGGACGGTTCCTGTTCTATTCTCATTCAGTAAAGAAAGAAAAATGAAGGAATTTGAACTGTTATTAAATAGCTTGAATTATAAGTTTTCAAAAAGAGAAAGAAAACAGGATAATGAATTTAAGCATCGAAATACAGTATTTCTATATACAGTTCAAGTACCTATACATTTAGTAGATAAGAAACGTATAAAACGGTTGCCAACTCGTGATTTCACCAAAGTTAATAAACAGTGGTGTGAAGATTATATTTGTGAGGTAGCTAAGTGGGATGGTTATATTGTGAAAGATAACCCATCAAGAATTACTTATGGTACAATAGACCAAGACGCTGCTGAACTAGTACAGACTATTGCAGTTTTAGCAGGGTACAGAACACACTATACTATCCTTAAGGATAATCGAAAAGAGTCGTATCAAACCATTCATCGTATACAACTTAACAAACATCGAAAGTCAACAAATACACAAAATTTGATTATCGAAGAAGCACCCTCTCAAAAAGTCTACGGTATTCAAGTACCAGATGGTTTCTTATTAACAAAACATAATAATGCTATTTCTATAACCGGAAATAGTGTCCACGGAACTTACATAGGGTATAAGTTCCAATTAGCTTTTAATGATTTGTCTGAGGAAGAACAAGAATACTTAAAATCTTGGACGTATGACTTGTTGTATGAGCTTTATGAAAACGAAGAGAAGTACACCGAAGAGTTATATGATGAAATTGGTTGGACTGATGAGGTTAAGACTTTCCTTCGCTACAATGCCAATAAAGCACTCATGAATTTAGGTCTCGACCCTTTGTTCCCAGAGAGTGCAGAAGATGTCAATCCAATTATCATGAATGGTATTTCGACAGGAACTTCTAACCATGATTTCTTCTCACAAGTTGGGAATGGGTATTTGTTAGGGCAGGTTGAAGCCATGACCGATGAGGATTATACTGTTGGTTTATAATATTTTTAAGTCAAGAGATACCCTTGACTTTTTCTAATTTATTTGCTATACTATATTTAATAACTAAACAGAGGTGTAAATTATGGCAAATAGTACAAAAGTGGCTCTTTTAGGTTATGTTTCAGTGAATGAAATTGTAAGTGCATTAGAGTATGTAAGTAGATTTATAGGCGACCTTTCCGTTTTAAATATAAATGTCGGGGTGGATAAACCTACTACCCATCCAAAAACTACGACTGTAAACGGTGTCTCTTGTCCTATTTTATACAGCAACGGTGAAGATTTCAAGGAATGTGGTTTTATTGATGTTGCTGTTAACGGTACTACTCGTAACATTTTCTATCACTACAATTCTCGCTTTATTTTAGAACCAGAGGAAATTGAAGCGAATTTAGACTGTGATTTACCTGAGTTCAATCAACCTATTACAACCTTATCCTTGGGTATGGATCCTGTTGCGGTGAGTGTTTTAACAGGGTTGGCTCGTTATTTTGGTGGTTACATTGATGAAGATGATTGTGATGACCAATACTATCATAAAGTTTTGTAAGAGTATACTTTTCTCTTGACAAAACGTTCAAGTTGTGCTATAATAAAAACATAATTGGCATAAAGGTGTTCCTTTTGAACTATTTTAAAAGCTGATGAATTTACACCTCGCTTAATTGAATTGGTTGCACAAAGTCGTTCCTTTTCTTAGGAAATATTTAATAATCGTAGTTTGCAGAACTCGCTAATATGAGTCTCCGCTGCTATGATTGGTTTATTACGACTCGCAGAAGTTAGCTCTAAATCGGTTGGTTTAGAGCTTTCACTTTGGAAAAATAGAAAGAAGTAGATTGGAAATGAACTACGCACAAATTGAAACTTTAGCAAAATATTTAAAGGTTGTAGAAAGTACAAAAGAGGTTGGAGACCTTAAAAACACTCAGTTGTGTTTGACTTACGGTATCCTTGTAAACCCTCTTGAACCAATTTCAAAAGAGACTGCTGACGCTTTAATTAAGCTTTACGGAGTTGACCTTAGAAACGCCAGCGCTACGTTTTATGAGAGCTTTGAGGTTCGTAAAGGTCTAAGTTGGGGTGAGGTAGTATTTGACCGCCTTTGTCATTATGCTATGACTTACGGTGGTTTGAAAGAATTTTTCGGTACGGACTTTATTCCAAATTCTGAGGAAAAAGCTTTTCAAACTGCTTTGAACACACATTTAACAACTATTCAAATTAAGTCTTATATGGCAGTACGAGAAGATTTAGGAGTCTTTCTAAATCAACCCTTGGCTTTACCTACAAGCGACATTTCAATCTTGGCAGATTTGGTAGAACACTATGGTATAGATATTACTGAGAAAGCCAATAAAGAGCTTCAAATTGAATTCGGGTATCGCTATAAAGTCGCTCCTAAAAATCCAGAGTTACTAGTTCGTTTGTTGGTTCGTATCCTCTTAGGTACAACTGACTACTACAAGAACTCTATGACTTTCAGTTATTTGCGCCACGAAGTTCAATACTTATCAAAAGATAAGAAAGACTTGATTGTGTCTTTGGTTAAAGACTTTGTTTCAAAACAGGGTCTCCAACCTTTAGCCGATCATTTCCGTCCAAACAAGCAGTTGTGGTTGACTTTGCGTAAACTCGGTCTCCAAAAAGAAGTCAACGCTATGAAGCGTTTGTCTGAGGTTTCTCGTAAAGACCACACCTTTAAGACTCTTTTGAAGGACTTCCCTAAAGATTTGAGCAGTATCACAAACTATCAGCTTATTCGCTACTACAACTATTTGATTGAATTGCTTGTCTTGGTTGAGGGGGATTACCAAGTTTATCGTATTCGTAACGGTAAAACTTATGTAAAAGCCTTAAAACAAACTCCGATTAGTGGTTTAGCGAACCATGTGGTTGCCTTATACTTAGAACGTATTAGAGAAGAGTTCAAGTCTCGCTTTGCAGATAAAGAGTTGAAATTCTATCAACCAGAAGAGCTTGTTTCGATTGCACTTCCAACAACTGCTAAGTCTTTCATTGGTTCATACCCTATGTATACTCGTATTGAGGTTCCAGATAACTACCAAATCGGTATTTATTGGAATCAAGATGGTGACTTGGATTTACATGCTCACAGTGTAGATGGTCGCCATGTAGGTTTTTACTCTGAGGGTCTTAATGGTGTTACTTACACAGGTGATATGACTTGTCTCAATCGTCAAGGTTTGGCAGCAGAAGGGTTGTTAATTGAAGGTGTTCAAGGGTTGACGTTCAGTATGAATCCATTTAGTGTTTTGGATTCTGATGCTTGTAAGATTTACATTTCTAAGTCTTTGGATAAGAAAGCGACTTCCGTAGTGGAAGATGGTTCTATTCTGTTCCAAGCAAGTATTCCTACTGACCGTGAAATGGTCTTTGCGACAAATGTTGAAGGTGCAGTAGTGCTTACAAACTTGTCTGTAGGTGGTCGTATGCCGAATGAGTCTGCAAGTGAAAAATTGACTCTTGCAGTGGAGCGCAAGTCGCAAACTGCATTGAACTTGCGAGATTTCGCAGAATTTGTAGGTGCTGAGTTTGTGGACTCCGCAGAAGAAGCAACACATGATTTCTCTCAACAAGCGGTATCTGTAGCGACTTTCACGGATTTGTTGGGTTAGTTTGTATTTAGAAGTGAGGTAAAAATATGAGTATCGTAAATGAACTTTTCGCAGACAGTCAACCCCGTTTAGAGAACTTTCAAAACACTTATTTTGAAGAGTTTTTCAAACGATCTTCTGTCTTGCAGTGTTTAAAGCAACTGCGTAGAACTGTTACAGTTTCCAAGAGTGGTGAACCTGTTGTTTTCCGTGATTCTTTTGTTGATTCTTTGGGAACAGTACAACACGTTTTAGTAACTTTTTATGTAACTAAGGACTGTACATATACGTTAGCTATTGACTTAATTTCAGAAGATTACTATGATTATGGGAAGTATGAGCGTAGTGGTACTAGAGAACAAGGTTTCTACTTCAACTTCAGTGAAGTCACAAAGAACTTGCAAGTTCAATTTGTAAATTATGCTAATTGGTTTGATAGAAAAGAAATTCTTCGTTGCTTGGAAGAGTTATTTAGCTAATAGGTAAAGGTATTCAACTTCGGTTGGGTACTTTTTTAGTTTATACTTGTAATAGTTAACTTTTTATGTTATACTAAATTTATTAAATATTAAGAGGTTTCTAAATGAAATTCAAAGAGTTAAATGAACCAAACCAACTTCAAATTAAATTTCATTATCTATGTAGTTTGTTGGTTGATTTAGTACATGGTTCTATTGATGATTCTCCGCTACCTATACATAGTAGTAGGTTTTCCGCTAAGAACAACACTTTTGTGGAATTAGACTACTGTGACTCTGAGGTTCGAGACTTAGTTAAGTTAGAAGGTAGTGATATTGTTCAGAGTATTTACTTAGCGCAAACACGCACAGCTTGGTTTTTACGTTTCTTTGGTAAGGCTAGTCAAGATGAAGATGATACTTTAGATTTCCTTTTAGCTACAATTACTGATGATATGGACTTTTACTCCATTGATTTGAATGAAGAGTTAAGTTTAGTTGCTTACAGTAACTTAGAAAATCCTCTATTCTTAGAGTTAGTATCTTTAACTATGCCTTTGGCTATAGATTTAGGTTATTCGCAGAAGAAAATAACACAGGAGTTAAACAGATTAACTGTGATTTACAGTAATACAAACAAGTTGTGGATTTAGTTGGGGGGATTTTATATGGGTTATACTGATTTAAACACAGAGGATAAAGTGTTTCTGTCTTTCGCTGCCTTTATGGACTTGCTAAGTTTATGTTTAAAAGAACCTCATCGATTTTCTGAATTAAGAACTTTTCAATATGTCTCAACGTTTACTAATGGAGGTTTTGCAGGGGAGTCGAATGGGGAGTTTTATGATTTAATTCTATTTCGCTCCAATGGGTTTCCGAAATTGAAAGTTAGTTTATCTTTAGACAATTTTGAGTATTTAGATGTTAGTTTTTGGACTTATAAGCGAGGGGTATCCAGTGATGAGACCAACTTTTTACTTCCTTTAACTAAGTTGGGTTCCTACGGTGATTGGGATGAAAGCAAACTCCTTACTTATTTGAGAGCTTTTGAAACAGTTGTTTCTAAGGGATTAGAGTCTTCCTTTGGTATTGGAGTTGGTTTTAAAAGTTTGTTTGTAAAATTGGCTCACGCTTTAGGTCTTGATCGAGATACAATAACACGTGAAGCTGAAACGATTGCATATTATTTAGGTATTCATAATGAAAAGGTATTAAGAAGTTTGGGTAGTTCTAAAGTTAAATAGATTGAGGTAAAAACATGGTAAAATACAAAGAATTGAATGAGGTTGAACAAAAGGTAATTAAGTTCTATTATTTAATTGGGTTATTAACTCATCTGAGTTATCAAAAAGAACAAGACATTCCATTGATTTCGAGTAAAGTGGCTTACGATAGGGGTTCTACTTCTTGGAGTAAAGAACGATTAGATGAGGATACTCTTTACTTGCGTTTATATACTAAAGGTTCTAATATTTCTAAGTCTTTCTTAATTAAGGTTCAAGGTAATGAAGTTTTTGCAGAGTATAAAGCTAATAAACGTGATTTAGGATATGGTGATTCTTTGGTTTTCCAGATTGCAACGGTAGTAGAGGATGAGTATGAAGGTGTTGGTTTGGAAACAAACGAAGAAGTTGTACCTCTAGCTTACGAACTCATGGGTAACATTCTATTTGAAGATTTAGTAGATCAAGCACTAAAACTGGCTAAAGATATGAAAATTTCAACTAATGAAATTAACAAAGACCTAGACTTACAAATCTATCTTTACAAGAAACTAGGTTACTTTCAGAATTAACTATTGTGAGGTTTTGTGAGGTTTTATGTATGAATTATAAAGACCTAGATGAACAAACAAAAGACCTAGTTAAGTTTGCAGATTTCTTAAAACGTTTAGTTATAATAGCAAAAACAAACTACTTAACTCTAATGCAAACTTTCCCGGATAAACCGATTAAGAAGAACTGTTTTGTATTTTCTTATGATAAATTTGGTTACATTTTAACTTACTATAAACCATCAGGTGCATTAGGGTATCGACTGAAACTTTTCCGAACCACTGCAAAAACTGAGTTTAGAACAAATAGTAAAAATTACCAAAACACTGCTAAACTAACTGTGAATGTCAATTCTCGCATGAAGGGTAAAACTTTTGATTTACAGTTTGCAGAGAGTGACGGTAATGGTGGTTGGCTCTTTGAAGACCTAAGTTCAATCAAAGATTTATGTTGGTTAAGTGAACTTTACAACGATTTAATTTGGTTCGGTAGAAATTATGATTCAGAAGAAGCGTTATTAGACTTAATTCAGAAAAGCTATTATCCATTAGCCAAACAAATGGGTTTCTCGCGCATTGATTACAACGCTAGTCTAAGGGCAGTAACAAAAGATTTAAGATAACAACCAAAGTAACCAACTTTGGTTTTCTTCTTGCATTTTTCTTGGAGCAGTGCTATAATAAAACAAATACCTCGCAAAGTGGGGAAATTTAAACTTTTAGAAGGTAAATAACAAATTATGAAAAACAAGATTAAATACCTCTCGGTATCCACTTTATCTATCCTAGCTCTCGGGCTTGGAACACAAGTAGCTCACGCTAGTATTCAAACAGATGCGATTGATGAAAAATGGGGTAAACCCACGTTGGTTTATGGTGGTAGTTTAACAGACGCTCAAGTTGAAGAAGTCAATAAATCCTTTAACATTCATGATGTAGCTAATGTGAAGCGCCAAGTAGTTTCTGAAAAAGACTATGGTAAATACATGAATGAAAGTGATACAAGTGGAGTCTCTTTGATTTCTTCAACTTTGGTTGCCAAGCAAGATAAAGGCAAGGGTATCACTGTTAAAATTGTAACCCCAGAAAATATTACACGTGTAACTGAGGTTCAATATCGTAACGCAGCGATTACAGCAGGGGCAACGGATTTAGCGATTGAAGTCTCTGCACCAGTAAAAGTAACTGGTGAGTCTGCCTTAGTTGGTGTTTCTAAGGCTCTTGAAGCAAATGGTCAAGAAGTAGATGCAAAACGAACTGAGATTGCCAATCAAGAAGTTTCAACAACTGCTCAAATTGCTGAAGCTAACAAAGACGCAAAAGGTTTTGACAGTAAACTGTTAGATAACGCTCTAATTCAGATTAAAACTGAGTTAGCAAAAGAAAAGCAAAACAAAGGTCAAGTTGCTGATGATAAGAAAGTTGAGCAGATTGTAAAGAAAGCTTTGAAAGATAATAAACTTGATGGAATTATCTCAGATGAGCAAGTCTCTCAACTAGTGCAATTCGCGAAAGGGTATCAACAAACTTCTGCGATTGACTCGAAAGAGGTTTTAAATCAGTTAGGAGATTTGAAGGACAATATTTCTGAAAGTGTAGGGAAGTTCTTGAAGTCTGCGGAAGAACATGGGTTTTTTGAGAAAGCAGGAGACTTTGTGAAATCTTTATGGGACTCGATTGTAGGTTTCTTTAAATAAGTTGGGTGAAACCTTATGAATTTCGTTACCTTATTGATTATTGGCTTTATTCTTGGTTTAATTTAAACATCTTACCTGTAAGTCCTCCACCTTTTAGGTGGTATGATGTAGAGGAGTTGCTCCAATAAGTTTTTTGATTTTATTGACATAAAAACTCAGTAAATTATTGACAGTTTCTAGTTACTATGGTAAACTATATTCAGTTATAAGATTAGAAAGTTAGTAAAATCAATGGAACTAGATACAAATGCACATTCAGTCTTCTCGTTACATTATCATTTGATTTTAGTAGTGAAATATAGAAGACAAGTGTTTACTGATGAAATTTCCAATAGAGCCAAAGAGATATTTGAGTATATTGCACCTACTTATAAGATAGAGTTGGTTGAGTGGAACCATGATAAAGATCATGTTCACGTTCTATTTAAAGGTCAACCTAAGACAGAATTTAGTAAGTTCATTAACGCTTATAAGTCCGCATCGAGTAGGTTATTGAAGAAAGAATTTCCCACTATTCGTCAAAAACTATGGAAAGAGGTGTTTTGGTCTCGTTCCTTTTGTTTGTTATCGAGTGGTGGTGCACCTATTGAAGTTATTCATCAATATATCGAAAATCAAGGGAAAGAGAAATGACTATTAAACAAAAAGCTTACAAATTTAGGATGTATCCTAATGAAGAACAAGAACAGTTTTTTGCTAAAACTTTTGGTTGTTCCAGAGCTATTTGGAATATGATGTTAGCGGATAAAATAAAGCATTATGAAGAAACGGGAGAAACTTTATATAACACGCCTTCTCAGTATAAAAAGGATTTTCCTTGGTTAAAGGAAGTGGATAGTTTAGCTTTATCTAACGTACAACTCAATCTTCAGAAAGCTTACAAAAACTTCTTTCAGTCGGGTTTTGGTTTCCCTAAGTTCAAGAAAAAGAGTCATAACCAGTCTTATAAAACCAATAGTCAGAAAGGGTTTATTACATTAAAAGTGGGGTTTATAAGATTACCTAAAGTTGGTTGGGTGCGTGTCAAAGCACACCGTCAAATTGAAGGTGTTATTAAGAGTGCCACAATTTCAATGACGCCAACTGGTAAATATTATGTTTCTATTTTGTGTGAAACTGAAATTAATCCACTTCCTAAAACCGGTTCTTCAGTCGGTATCGACCTTGGGCTTTCTGACTTTGCTACTCTTTCAACAGGAGAGAAAATCTGTAATGAACGCTTTCTAAAGAAGTTGTCAGAGAAACTCGCTAAAGAACAAAAGATTTTATCTCGCAGAGCTTTAGCGGCTAAGAAAGCTGGACGAAAACTATCTGAGAGTAAGAACTATCAGAAACAGCGAGTCAAAGTCGCTAGAATACATGAACGAATTGCTAATATGCGTAGAGATTTTCTTCATAAGCTTAGTACACATCTTGTCAAGAACCACGACCTTTTGTGTATTGAAGACTTATCAAGTAAAAATCTCATGAAAAACCATAAATTAGCAAAAGCGATTGGTGATGTTTCTTGGTTTGAATTTGTGAGAATGTTGGAATATAAAGCTAATTGGTACGAAAAACAAGTGTCCAAGATTAGCCGTTGGTATCCTTCTTCTCAACTTTGTTCAGACTGTGGTTTTAACTCAGGTAAGAAACCTCTTTCTGTTAGAGATTGGACTTGTACCAACTGTGGAACTCACCACGATAGAGATATTAACGCAAGTATTAATATTCTTAATGAAGGTTTGCGTTTAGCGTAAATTAGAAAAAAAAATAATACAACCGTAGGGACTACGGGGATAGCTTGGTAAATTTATGTAACCTCTGTTGATTAGTCAGCTAATCAGTAAGTCAGCATATTACCCAAGAAGCTCCTACTTCTAAACGTTAGCATAAGTAGGGGTAGTTCACGAAAAGCCTACGTTTTATTTTCTCAGTTGTAGTAGTTTTTGTAATCGTTGCTTACTTACTACAGCTCTTCCATATCTTATAAACTAAAAGGTCAAGGGTATCTACTCTTGACTTTTTGTTTGATTTGTGGTAAAATATTTCATAATAAAATCAGGAGGTTTCCTATGGTATTAAACGCAGTTCTGAAACATTACGATACAAGTGTTGCAAACTTGGTTTTATCTGATGACTCGGTTGCGAAAGTTGAAGTTTTAGATATTCCTCTTGCAAATAGATTTACTTTTTATGATTTAACTGAGCGAGGTTTCACTGGGGAGTTGGAGTCTCGTAGAATACCTGAACATTGGGGAAGACGTCAAATTATTGGGAAAGAAAACCCTACCTTATTGGATGAGTTGCTTTCGCATAGAGCTTGTGATGTTGAAGATGGTTTTTGGCTTGAGTTTGAAGAGCCTTATAACCAAGGTTTCCAATCTTACTATGATGTATTGCGCGCAGGGGGTGCTATGTCATGAGTCTTTCTATTATTTGGGTGTTTAACTTCAGTTGATTTGTAATTACCTATTTTAATTGTAGTAAACTACTTTAACATCACTTTTATTAGATTTAGCATATTAAGTAATTGGCAAAATATAGGCTTTTTCTAAGTTTTTTGAGTTTGAACCTTGACTACTATTAACCCTTGTGCTATAATTGTCAAAGTAGAAACAAGCTCGTTTCCGATTTATGTTTGAATGAGGTTGTTTAGAGGATTAGTTGGTAAGGTTTACTTACCAAAATTTATTTTATGTAAAAGAAAGGATTTGAATTTTACATGAGCCGAAGTGCAGAAACAAAAACATACGGAAGTATCCGTAAAGTGAAACATTATGGTGCTTGTGGTGTTATTCTTGGTCTTGCAGCTTTAGGTACTGCTTTGAGTAGTGGTACTGTAAGCGCGGATGAAGTAACAAGTAATGCTACAAATGCCAAACAAGTACAAAGCGCTCCAACTTCTAGTGCTTTAGAAAGCCAAGAAAGCGCTAAAGCTAAAGAAGGTACGCTTGATGTAACCGTCAACCGTGACAAAGTAGATAATGCGGTATCCGAAGCGAAAGCTGCAGGTTTGAATGTTGTTGTTGATGCGCCAGCAGATGGTGGTACTGCAACAAGTTCTTCTGATTTGGAGAAACGCCAAAAAGAGATTGAGCAAAATTATGACAACCAAGCAGAGGTTGTGAAGAAAGAAGCTGACCGTTTTAAAGAAGAGGTTGCAACTCGTAACCAAGAGATTAAGACTGTCAAAGAAGAAAACGCAAAAGCTAAAAAAGACTATGAAGATGCTCAAGCGAAATATCAAACAGATTTAAAAACGGCTAATGATAAAAATGCTCAAATTGATAAAAACAATCAAGTAAAACATGAGCAACATTTAGCTAAGGTAGAAGCTATTAAGTCTGAAAATGAGCAAATCAAGAAAGATAATCAAGCTGCTAAATCTCGCTATGAAAAAGCAGTAGCAGATCAAGTTGCGAAAAATGCTCAAATCGATAAAGACAATGCAACCGCTAAGTCAGCGTATGAGTCTGAATTAGGTAAATGGACTGAGCGTAAAACTCAATCTGACGCAGATATGACTACTTATCGTCAAAAGATGGAGCAATATCGTAAAGATTTAGAGGTTGCGAATACTCGGAACGCTGAGATTGATAAAACCAACAAGGCGAACAAAGATGCTTATACGAAAGCAGTGGAAGCTCGAAATAAAGAGAATGAAGCTATTCGTAAAGCAAACTCAACTGCGCAAGCTGCTTATGAGTCTGCTTTAGCTGAGTTGAATAAACGAAACGCTCAGATTGATAAAGAAAACAAAGCAGAGCAAGATAAGTATGATGCAGCTATGACTCGTTATAAGTTAGCTAAAGCTGCTTATGAAGAAGAGTTAAAAACTTATAACCGTGAAGTTGATGCGGTTAAGAAGAAACCTATTTTAGCTCAAGGGAATGGGGTAACTCTTTATGGTACTTTGAATGAGTCTAAACGTGGTTCTATGGATTACTATTCAGATGTTACTGCAGTCTTCACACCAGAGAAAGGTTTGGAGGTAGTTGAAGGTGCTTTAGGTGCTAATTCTAAGACGACTTTAACTTTAGATAAAGACCTTCAAGAAGACCCTAACGTTGCAAAAGGTTTGTATGGTAACACTGAGCGTTTAGGTGGAAAAATCATCACCGGTATCAAACAAGGTTCGACCTTCACTTTGCATAATGTAGGTCGTACAACGACAGGTAAAACGATTTCTGCTCGATTAGTGTCAAGAACAACTCCTTCTAAGAGTTTTGATATTCCAGGTAATAAAGATACTTACACTCGTTTATGGGTTTGGTGGTATAAAGATGGTAGTCAAGGCCCGATTTCTCCTATTGGTTTTAACCCATATAACTACTTGAATAATGAGTGGGATATTCATTATTATGATGAAGCAACGGGTAGACCTTTAAATTTAGGTACTACTACAATTTATGCAGACTTGGACTATACTCAAGCTGTTCGTCATACTTACAATACTGATGAAGATACAGGTGCAGTAATTAACCCTCCAGGTTCAGAAGTGGCTCGTACTACTTATAAAGGGAAACAGGTTTGGATGGGTATCCACTCAGATGGTACTCACACTTCAGATGATGATACTGGTTTGAAACGTTGGAAAGCTGGTGATCCTTATTATACAGACGTGAACGACTTCTTTGATACACCTAAAGGTACAATTTTAACTGTAGGTAAAGGTGCTGTTCATAAGTTAACCTATTTGGCTGAAGGTCTTCGTGGTACCCAGACCTACACAGAAGCTCAAGCGAGAGAATATCGTCGAGTTACGGACTATGAGGATAAGTTCTATAATCGTAAGATTCAAACAGATTTTGAACTATATGCAGCAGGGTACGCTTTCCAACTTTGGGGCGGAAAATCGGTTGTTAAGAAATTGGTTCCACCAGAAGTTCCTAATCCTCCAGAAGTTCCAGAACTTAAACAGAAAGAGAAAGACACTTTAAACAAACCAGTTCCTACACCGGAGAAACCTCCAGTTGAAAGACCAACTGAGGTGGGTCATGTTCCTCTCCCTAAAGAGCCACCTAAACCAAGTGAGTTTACTGAGAAGAAACCAAATGAACCTAAGTACAAAGAGAAGGATAAAACTCCTATTGTACCTCCAGTAGAGAATCCATTGAAACCTCTACCTACAGAGACACCAGATGTACCTCATGTTCCTCTCCCTCCAGCTCCTCCGAAACCAGTGGAGAAACCAGTACCAACTCCGATTGCACCTAGAACTATTCATGTTCGCTATGCTTTGTTGAAAACAACACCAGAAGTTGAGAAGTTTGTGAAGAATAACCGTAATGAGAATGTACATAATGCGTCTGTACCTAAACTTTCTGAAGTTATTTGGGAGTTGGAAACAAAACCTCTTCCAAGAAACCGTGAAGTGACTGAGGTTTATGAGATCCGCGATGATTTACCACAAGGGTATCGTTTGAACCTTGCGAAAACACAGGCTCAAAATAGTGACTATACTATTTCTTATGATGAGTCTACTCATCGTTTAACAGGTGTCTTGAAGTCAACAGGTATCGCTAAAGCGAATGCAGACCTTTCAACTGCGTATAAAGTTCCAGTATTGAAGGTTTATGGCGAAGTTACAAATGATAGCGCTGTTTACAAGAACAATTTCCACTTGAACTTAAATAATAAGTTTGAAGCTTATTCTAATATTGTAGGAGTTACAACTCCAGGTGGAACAAAACCAGTGAAAGTAAACTACAATAAAGACGGTGTGAAAATTGATGGTAAACAAGTTCTTGCAGGTTCAACTAACTACTATCATGTAACAATGGACTACAGTAAGTACAAAGATATTAAGAGTGGTTCTGACGCTATTCAAAAAGGTTTTGGTGTTGTAGAGGATTACCCAGAAGAAGCGCTTGATATTGAGCGTGGAGAAATTCGCGCATTCGATTCTAACGGTGCAGAAGTTAAGGGTATCACTGAGTACCACTTCAACTCTATTGAAGAAGTAAAAGACCCTAAAATCAAAGCCATTCTTGAAACTAGTGGTATCAAACCTAAAGGTGCTTTCCAAGTCTTCATGGCTGATAACCCTCAAGAGTTCTTTGATAAATACGTTTCTAAAGGTAATTCTGTAACGATTGTTGACCCAATGCGTGTGAAACAGTCGCTTGACCGTAAAGGTGCATCGTATCAAAATACTGCTTACCAAGTAGATTTCGGTAATGGATACCAAGCTGATATTGTAGAAAATCGTGTACCAAAGACAGACCCACATAAGAAAAACTTGAATGCCAAAGGTGTTGATATCAATGGTAAACAAGTTCTGGCAGGTTCTACGAACTACTACACACTCACTGCTGACTACTCTGATTACAAAGGAATTGAAGCTGAAAAAGACCGTGTAGCAAAAGGCTTCTACTTTGTGGATGATTATCCAGAAGATGCAGTAGATATCGATACTAAAGGTATTAAGGTTGTTGATTCTAAAGGTCAAGAAGTAAAAGGTTATACTTCTAAGATTTACAATTCTGTAGCAGATGCACCTAAAGAGGTGCAAGATGCTCTCAAACTCCAAGGGTATCAACCAAAAGGTGCTATTCAAGTTATTGAATTTGAAAATCGTACTGAGTTTTACAATAAGTATGTTCGTGCAGGTGAAGTGCTTACACTTACCGTACCAATGACAGTTAAAGCTCACTTGAATCAAACAGGTGCTAAGTATGAGAATACTGCTTACCAACTTGACTTTGGTTCTGCTAAAGTGACTGAGACAGTTGTAAACAGTGTACCAGCTCCTAAACCTAATAAGGCAAACTTTAACGCTGCTCATGTTAACATCAATGGTAAACAAGTTCTTGCGGGTTCTACAAACTATTATGAGTTGACTGTTCGTTATGACCAATACAAAGGTATTGAAGCAGATGAAGACAAAATTCAAAATGGTTTCTTTATTGCAGATGATTTCCCAGAAGATGTGGTATCTATCAATGAAAAAGATGTGAAAGTTCTTGATTCTAAAGGTAATGAAGTAGAAGGTTTGAAACAAACTATCTACAACTCTTTAGCAGATGCTCCTGAAAAAGTTCAGAAAGCTTTTGCTAAGAGAAACATTCAACCTAAAGGTGCTATTCAAGTCTTTGAAGCGGTTGATCCAGTTTCTTATTACAATAAGTATGTGAAAACAGGAGAAACGTTGACTGTTAAAAACCCTATGACGGTTTCTGCTAAGTTAAATCAAACGGGAGCTAAGTACCAAAATACGGCTTATCAACTTGATTTTGGTTTGGTTGCTGAAACTGAAACTGTTTCAAATAGTGTACCTAAAACAAACCCACACAAGAAGAACTTGAATAAAGCCGGTGTAAGTATTAATGGTAAACCAGTAGTAGCTGGAACAGTCAACTATTACACATTAACTGCTGATTATAGTGCTTATAAAGGAATCGAAGCGGACGCTAACAGAATTGCGAACGGTTTCCACATTGTTGATGACTTCCCAGAAGAAGCAGTTTCAGTCAATGAGAAAGAAATTGTTGTAAAAGACTCTAAAGGCAACCTTGTAACTGGTTTGAAATCAACTGTTTACAAGACACTTGCAGATGCTCCTAAGGGGGTTCAAGAGTCACTTAAATCTGCGGGTTACACACCTAAAGGTGCAATTCAAGTCTTAACTGCTGAAAACCCAACTGAGTTCTACAACAAGTATGTGAAGACAGGTGAGGTTCTTACAATTACTAATCCTATGACAGTTCGTAAAGAAATGTTAGGAAAAGTAGCTGAGTACAAGAACACTGCGTATCAACTTGATTTCGGTCTTGCAATGGTAACAGAAACAGTAGTGAACAAAGTAGTGAAACCAAATCCTAAGAAAGCAAATTTCGACAAGGTTGGAGTAAACATTGATGGTAAGCAAGTATTTGCAGGATCAACTAACTATTATCATGTAACTGCTGATTACTCACAATACAAGGGTATCCAAGCTGACAAATCTCGTATTGCACAAGGTTTCTTCATTGCGGATGATTACCCAGAGGATGTGTTAGATGTACTTTCTGATGGTATTAAACTTTCTGACTCTAAAGGTCAAGAAGTGAAAGGTTTGAAATACACTATTTATGAAAGCATTGAGAAAGCATCAGACGTTGTTCGTACTGCTTTAACTGAACGTGGATTTAAACCGAAAGGTGCCTTCCAAGTTTGGGAAGCTGAGAAACCTGAAGAGTTCTACGCTAAGTATGTTCAAACAGGTGATACAATTACCATTATCAACCCAATGAAAGTCAAAGAACAGTTTGGTAAAACGGGTGGTAAGTATGAAAATACTGCGTATCAAATTGACTTCGGAGTTGCTGAAGTAACTACAACAGTAGTAAACAACATTCCTAAGTTTGAAACTAAGAAAGATGTTGTGATTTCTATTGGAGACAAAGAGTCTAAAGATGGTAAGAATATTGTCCTTGGTCAAACATTCTACTACTCATTTGCTGGTTCACTAATTCCAAGTAACCGTGCGGATGACTTGTTCGAGTACAAGTTTGTAGATGACTACCAAGAAACTCATGACCGTTTTGATGGTAAGTACAAAGTTATTGCAAAACGTGATTTTGTAACTGCTGATGGTAAACACTTCAAAGCAGGCGATGACTTAACTACTTACGCTTGGTTGAAAGAAGATAAAGCTAAAGGTCAACTTGAAGTTGGTCTGAAAGAAGAGTTCTTGCGTTCAATCACGAAAGAGTCTGAGTTCCAAGCTGATGTCTTTGTTGAAATGACTCGTATTCAAGCCGGTGAGGTTGAGAACAAGGTGTCACACATTGTTAACGGTATCGAAGTTTCTTCAAATACTGTTAAGACATACACTGATGTTCCACCAACACCAACTAAACCAACACCAAAAACTCCACAACTTCCAAATACAGGTGGTGGAGACACGGCTGCACTTTCAGTAGGTGGGTATGGTTTACTTGCTTTACTTGGTTTGTCTTTCCTTGGAAGAAAGCGCAAAGAAGATAGATAAATGAAGAGAAAGGGAAAACTCCCTTTCTTTTTTTATTTATACTTGCAAAAACTTAATTATTCTGTTATTATAATTGAGGGTTTTATCTATTCTTTATAATTTCATAGTTTTTACTTGACTTTTTAATTTAGTTTTGGTATAATAGATTTATCAAAATAAGAAGTTTAAGTTTCGGTGTTTTCAACTGTGAAATTTGATGAAATAAAACACTTGACTTATTGTAATTATTTTGGTATAATATACTTATCAAAATAAAAGAAAGAGGTATTTACCTATGAAGAAATCTATTATCGCTACTGCGGCTTTGGCTGCTGCAAGTATTTCAACTACTGTTGCACATGCTGACACTATCTTTGATCCTACTGTTGACAATGCAGGCGGTTTGCGTACAGAACAAAATCAACCGAAAGTTCCTACAACAGACGCTAAAACCGAACCAGCTTTGGTAGAGAAAGAAGCGCCAAAACCAGTAGAAGTGAAAGCTCCTACTAAGGAAGAAGTCGCTGAACTTGGCGCTACTGCTAAACAAACACAAGCAGATGCAGACAAAGCAAAAGAAACTGTAGCGCAAAAAGATGATGTTGTTAAAGGCTCTGAGTCTACTGTAAAAGAAAAACAAGAAAAAGTAGAAAAAGCTGAAAAGGAACTGCCTACTACAGAGCAAGTTAAACAGGCAGAACAAGGTGTAGAAACTGCAAAAGGTGAAGTTACTCAAGCAGAAAAAGCGGTATCCACTGCTAAAAATGCAACTATTGTTTCTGCTGACGAAGTAGCTGCGCAAGAAAAAGCAGTTGCTACTAAACAAGCTGAAGTAGATGAAGCGAAAGGTGCTTTGGAAAAGGCAGAAAAAGAAGCTGCTGAAAAAGAAGCTATCTTGAACGATACTAAGCTCCCAGAAGCCCGTAAAGCTCAAACTAATGCTCGTTTTGAAGAACAAGATGCTAAAAGTTCAGTAGAGTCAAACGAAAAACGTGTTGAAGAAGCTAAACCTAAAGAACAAGAGTACCAAAATTCTGTAAAAGATGCTGAGTCTCAAATTGCTACTTCAACTAAAGAAATTGAAGACTTAACTAAAACAAAAACCGATGCTAAAATCGCCTATGCGAAAGCAAACAAAGAATATGATGAAGCAGGTGATTACAATAGTAAAATTCGTGCTACACATCTCCCAGAGATTACTCTTGATTCCAACTTTGTACAAGCAGTAAAAGATACGATTGCTTACAACCTTGCTGACAACAGTGCTTTGTCTACTGAGGAACGTAACAAACGTACAACTGAATTGTATAATCGAGTTGTTCGTACACAAGTTGCAAATGCTAACAACAAGTATGTTCAAACGAAAAACGAGTTGGAAGACACTACTCGCTATGACATCAACAATCTACCTAAAGAAATCCGTGACGAATTGAATTACTTTGTAGCTGACTTGCTAAATCAAGCTCGTAAACAACTTGGACTACCAGGTGCAGTTCTATCTAAAACCTCATTGGAATTTGCTCAAAAGATTGCAGACGAGTATGTGAAAGTAAACTATTCAAATAGTATGCGACAAGACTACCATAAAAAAGGTGGTTCAGGTCACTACGCTAAGGGTATCAACAAGGTTGCCAAAGAGTATAACATGCCTACAACTGATGCAGATGTTGAAGCACGTGGTGGACAATACTATGAAAACTCTGTGACTACCTTTGCTTCACATGATTTTGACGATGAGGATGGAGTTTACCGTAAAACTCTTGGAGAAATGAAAGAAACTTTGTACAATCATTTTGTACAGTTGATTTCAACTAAGAATGACTATGCGCATACTCAAGGGATTTTGCAATTTGACTATCCAAATGAGACTGCTTATTTCGGTGGGGTTGCTCAGAGCAAAACGGACGATTTCTACACTACACACTTTCTAACTTCTGTCCGTAGTTCACTTACAAATGGCTCAACTTGGGATACAACTCCTATTGAAAATCCTTTGAAGAAAGAAGTGTTTGATCGTCGTGTAGCTGAAGCGGTTCAACGTTTGAAAGATACTGCAAAAGCAGTAGGCGCTGTCCGTGAACAAATTGAAGCAGCCGACAAAGGCTTGGAAAAAGCTAACTCAACTTTGCGTAGTGCAACTGTTAAGTTGAACGCATTGAAAAAAGAAGGTAGTCCTCTTGCTAAAGCACAAACTTACTTAGAGCGTGCTAAAACTCGTCATGACAAAGCAGTTGTGGATTTAGCTAATGCAAATGCCTTGGTAAACAACTTGCTAGTGTCACATGCTCAAAAAGAAATTGAAGCAAGAAGCGCTCGTGGTCGTGCAAATATCGCTAAGTTCAGCCTTGGGCAAGCAAATAAGGCTTTGGAAATTGAGCAAGCTAAGTTGGACTCAATGAAAGTTTCAGCAGAAGCTAAATCTAAAGCAGTATCTGAAGCTGAACAAGCACTCAAAGATGCTCAAGCTAAAGTTAAACAAGCCGAAAAAGAGCTTGCAAACCTTAAAAGTGCGAAAACTCGTTTGGTAGACTTGAAAGTAGAACTTGAACAAGCAGAGAAAGCTCTCCAAGTTGCACAAAAAGCACAACGTGAAGCCAAAGCAGACTTTGAAGTTAAAAGTGCTAAAGCACTTGAAGCGAAGAATGTTTACGAAACTGCCAAAGCGAAGTTTGAAGAAGCAGAAACAAAACGCTTGGTAGAGCTTGCAGATGCTAAACGTAAAGAACTTGAAAAAGCTGGTTACAAACCAGTACCAGTTGTAGATAACAACGGGCATGTGGTTGATTACAAAGTTCCTCAAGCTACCGTAACTGTTGCAAATGGTTCAAACTCAGCTTCAACTACAACAACTGCAACTTCAACATCAGGTTTCGTTGCTCAATCAGATGTTGCTCCTACTGTGTATTCTGCTACACCAGCTACAGAACAAGGTGAGACTCTTGTACAAACCTCAACTGTTGAACAACGTCAACTTCCAAACACAGGTGAGACTTCTAGCACCCTAGCTACTCTCGGTATCTTTGGTTTGCTTGTTGGTTTTGTAGGTTTCAAATCTCGCAAAGAGAACTAAATTGGTCTTTCAAATTTAAGTGAGAGGTTACATTCCTCTCACTTTTCCATTTTGAGGTCTCAGTTTCGCTCCTATTCGATTTTAATTCTAAATTTGATACTTTATCTCTTCGACAATTAAAATTCGTCAGAGAGCAAATAAGAGCCATTTAGAAAGTAGGTTAATTTGGCTAAGAAATTTAATGCAAAATTTTATGATGTAAAACCTTGGTTACAATTCTTCTTCGGTATCGCCATTTTAGGTATTTCCTTTTGGGGAGCTAAAACGGTGCTACAAGAGAACGCAGTAAGAGAGTACAAGTCAACAACTGAACAATTTACACCCTCTACAGTAGAAAAAGTCATTTCAAAAGCAGACAAGGGAGAAACATTTTATGTTTTTGTAGGGGTTTCAACTTGCCCAGACTGTCAAAAGTTTGCTAAAAGACTAGATGTCAATGTTAAAAACAAGAACATTAGTCCTAAGTCGATTTACTACATTGGGTTTGACTCTGTAGAAGACTTTAAAGGTTTCTCTGAGGGTAGCTTTGAGCGATTAACAAGCAATACGATAGGAGTTCCAATCTTCCGTAAGGTTGTAAACGGTCAGTTCCAAGCACAATTTGATGATTTGAGTGACTTGGGGGCTTACCTAACTCAATAACCCTTTGTTTCGGTATCCACAAGCACTTGTGGGTACTTTTTATTTTGCCACCTACTTTTGAGGGTATGCTCCCATTTTCGAGGTATGCACTTTGATAAGTTATGAAAATTAAATTAAGTTTAAGTGAGGTTAGAAAATATGGCTAACAACAAACTATCAGCAACAGGTCAAATGGCACTTGCTTTACCTGCAATGCACGGTCAGAATAATTTAGAACTTGGTATCACATGGTCTCCAATTCCTCGTAATTTCTTGGAGTCTGATGTGTTGGTTCAAGGAACAGATGAGACGATTAAGAGTGTTTTGGATAATGAAGATTACTTCCAATATCACTTTGTAACTGACAAGTTGGCTCTTGCTTCGATTGATTTTACACGTGCTATTCAAGCCTATGAGTTCTTGACAGAAGACAAATCTATGAGAGAGAAAGCGATTGCTCAAAGAAAGAAAACGGCTGAGTCTTTTCGTAAGTTCTTAGAGAAATTGGCTAAACAACCTTTGGGAACAAAAGTTGAGGTAGGTATTTACTGTACAAACTCTCTCCCACAAGCTACTAAATTGAGTGGTGAGAAAATTCCAGCTTTTGCAGTAGATTTTCAAGCACTTGCGAACTTGTCTGTGAATATTTTAGGGATGAGCGATTACAACTTGGTTGTTGAATTAGGTGGTCGTAGACTTCCTTTGGCAGTAGAACTTTTCGGTATCCCAAACAAGCAGCATTTTGTCGGAGCTGAGATGACAAGAGACAACAACGCTTTGGTAGTGGTGATGTCTTTAGAACCCAAAAGTTAAGTTGAGAGGTTTGTAGTAGTATGTTTGAGGAAGAAGACTTGGAACAGTTCTCAGATACACCTAACGTAAGTGCTGAATTAGAGGAAGTAGGGGTATATTCAGTTACCCCTCACTTCTCTCAGTCTCCTTTTATGGATAAGGTATTTGAGAGAGAGTTCAAACAAACAATGGCTTATATTAAGTCTATGAGTCCAACAGTATTTGGGTTGCATCACTTAGAGTTGACTCAAAGTCCAATAGGTTCTGAATTACTTTCCTTTGTAAAAATTAAAGGACTTAGTTCGGAGAACTTATTTAAAGAATTAGAAGAGTGTGAGTTTGTTTTTATTTCAACTAAGAAAGAGTTTAGTGAGAAAGGTCATTTGGCTTATTCTAAGTTGAATTTACAGTCGGTAAAAGCTCCTAAAGGGTATCGCTTGATCGCTTGCGCAAGCGCCATTCCTATTCCCAATGGTTATAAAAGCCCAGACCCTCAGATTGAATATGTAGGTCAAGACGAGATTATGGAAGGTGCAGTTCTGCAGTATTTTTGGATTGCAGAAGAGTTTCTATATCGAGTAGAGACTGAGGTTGTAACCGTGTCTCTCAAACGGGTATCCGACCATCTTGGTGGTCGCTCTGTTGTTTTAACGAACGGAATTTCCGTTTATTTGGTTGTTCAAGACCGTTCTCGAATGAGAAATACAGAGACAAAGAACATTTACTTTATAGGAAACACGGTTGAAGAGTGCAAAGAGCAAATTGTCTCTATGTATAACCGTTTGGTTGAGTTAGGTCTAGCATTTCCTAGCGATGAGTTCACTGTCCAAAAAGAGATTGGTGGTATTTTAACAACCGTCAACTTGGCTTATAAAGAGCTTGAGCCGACAATGGATTTAGACCCAGTAGCATTTGAGGTTTCGTTAGCAGAAGAAGGGTAAGAAGTATGAGTAAAGATTTAGTAGGTCTGATTGAGTTTCCAAAAGGAACTTCACAGTCAGATGATTTAGTTGGTTATGGTTTAGTATATTTGGAGGAAGACATCTTGCGTTTTCGTCTGAAACGCTTGTCCTCTAGTTTGGATTTGTCTACGGTTTCAGATGAAGGTGTAGTTGAATTGTTTGAAAACAGTCCTTTACATTTCGTAGTAGATTATGAACGTTTTACACGTTACATTCAAACCAATTCTCCAGAGGTTTTAGAGGACAAGTTCTTCAGAGCTTTATACACCGTTCTAAAACAAGCTTACCAGTTGGGGTATCCCCTCGACTTTTCTCGCTTGGCTTTAGTTTTAGAAGAGAAAGTTCAATTTGACCAATGGAAGGTTATTTTACGTTCCTTATCTAAAGGAGATGGAACGTTTGAGAAATGGGGTGTATCGTATGGTTAGTCGAAAACCTATTAGAGAGATTGAAAGTCGTTTGACAGATGGTGGAGCTAAACTTTTGACTGAGTTTGAGAGTTTAGCTGATGTAGGAGTTGAAAGTCCTAAACAGGTAGTGTGTATCCACTTTAAAGAGAAAGACCGTTACGGATTTTATATGCAAAGTGGTAAGAAACTAAAGTCTTTTAGTGTACCAACTGCCTTTATTGATAAAAGTAGAGTCTTGTCGGAACAAGTTTTGAACCATATTAAAGAGAGCGGTCTTTACTTTGAAGAGGGTGAAAACAGTTCGATTAAGATTCCAGTCTTAGCTCGAACTACAAGTACAGTCTTAAAGAACTTCCAAGGTTCCCAATACCCTGTGGTATCCTCTTACGTTCGTTATTTTTCAGATACTTTCAGTGAAGAACAGAGAAAACTCTTGTCTCGTTGGTTCTTGCAAGAAAGTTTTTATGAAGAAGGACTTCAAAGAATTGAATTGGAGTTAAATACTGACACCGATTACTTTAGAGAAAAAGCAGCAAAACTAGCAACTCTCATGGGTGGGGGTACTTGGTTCTTCAAAGAGTTGAATTACTTTGAAACAGGCGCTAAGTGTACTTTAGGTCACGACATTAAATGGGAATTCGTTGCTGAAGAAGAGGCCACAGGAGAGGTGTTGAAGTTCGGAGTAGATTGTGTACAGGACTTTTTCAACATTGAGGGTCAAGTACAGAATCAACTTGTACGTTTCCGTACTCGCTACTTCAATGAAATGTTGACTTATGCTTACTCTTATAGCCAGCAATTAGCTTATCAAAAGAATTTCGGCTTTGCCTTACCTAGCTTTTGGCAGAGTTTGGTTGATGGTGGCTTCGCAAAACCAACTTCTAAGATTGAATATTTGTTGAAGTTTGTAAGAGAGTTTAACAGTTTGAACATGCCTTTACCAGTTTCTCTTCGTTTGCAATTCTTAAAAGAATTGGAACAACAAAGGGCGCATAACTTACGTTATCGATTTATGGAAAACACCTTCGGAGCGGTATCCTTGTACAACATGTACTCCCTTTTGGGAGATTTAGTTCCCTATATTAGCGAAAGTGATAAAGATAAAGGCGCTTGGTCGTCTATTAAGGGTTCTATGGTGAGTGAACATGGTCTCTTACTTCAAGAGAAAGACCTTATTCTGAAATTTATGGAGTCCGCTTTCTTTGAAAGGGTAGCTGCTCTACAAGCCACTTTAGACGGATATGGTGAAATGGTTCACTCTACTTTAGTGAATACAACAAGTGAGTTAGATTTTCAGTTAGCTTATAACAAGTTATCTTGGTTTGCAGAAAAACAAAATCCTCGGACAAACGATGTAAAATTTATCGGTGGTGTAGTATTTAGTAAGTATAGTAAACCTTATCACTTTGGGAACGGTTCAGCTCTTACTATGTCAGGAGAGAAGTTAGAAATAGACTACTCAAATATCGAGAGATTTTACTTCGGTGTCCTCGACCCACGTGTCTCTTTAAGTGATTTAATGGGTGTCTTCAACACCTTTACTCAGAAGTTTGAAGAACAACTTGCCAATACATCCAAATAAGAAAGTTCTTTCTTGTCTAAGTCTTGCATTTTCCCTCTAAATATGATAAAATTGAGAAAAATGCAATTTAGATAGGAGTTTAAATTTCGTATGTTAGTTCGTAGCCGACCATTTAATGCTGGGTTGGAGTTTATAGTAGACTCTACAGTGTACACATTGGCTCATAAGAGTCATAGCTTAATTCAGAAAATGGACTTAGAAGATTTAGATAGTAATACTCTTCTACGATACAAACCGGTACAAGTCTTTTCTGTCTTATATCTTAAAGGAATATCCACTTCGGTTGCGGTGACTGTTTATAATGAAAAAGAGGGTTGTAAATGTGCAAACCCTCTGTCTGCTAAAACATACCAAGTATTGAGAGAGCAGTGGTTAAGAAGCAGTAAACTTCAAGGATTTTCTCGTATGGAAACTCCTACACCAGATGGTGTGATTGTGCAAGAAATAATGGTGGTAAGTCTATGAACAGTGTATTGAAAACAAAGATTACACCAAAAGACTTGTACAATCGTTACTTGCAGATGCGTAGCGCAGTTGAAGTCCTAAAGGTTATGTTGTACGACTACGGAATAACTTACTCTCCTACTATTGTGCGTAAATTTGAGTTGTCTCAATATGTTGTAGCTCAGTTAAAAGACTTAGGTTTTACTAACTATACAGATAAGCGTAGTGCGGTATCTTTGGTGTTAAATCTCAATTATTTGGAGTATGTTCAGAAGGTTGTAAAAACTAACCATCCTTTTCAAGTTGGTTTAACCTTGGTTGTCTCTTACTTACAGTACAAGCAAGAAGTGGACTATTTAGAAAATTTATATTCCTTTAATGACTTGAGAAATAGGGGGTTTTTAAAAGGTAAAGCTCAAACTCGTCAAGTCAAAGTTTCTGAAGGTAAACAAAAAGGAGAAGTACCTTTATGGTTGCCTAAAACCTTGAATGATGAGATTTCGGTTCATGACGGGTACACTGAGGTTGAAGAGTCTTTACATAATGTGTATTATCGATTTCTAACAAAGGTTGCTAAAGAGCAAGGGGTATCCCTACCTATAGGTTGGACTTTTCTAAGTGGAGTAACTAGAAAACAAGAGTCTTCTTTAGTGCCTTTGATTTTAAAAGGTTCAATCGAAGTTCAAAATGAGAAAATAAGTAAGGTCTTAGATTCTCTGCGAACAGACAAAGGAGACTTTCCCTATTCCTTGGTTTATGAGGATTTATTAAAAGGACAAACTAAGGTGTTAGAGAAGTACAAAAAAGAAGACCCAGACTTGATGGTTCGGAGTATTACTCCTTTTAAGGTTTCCTTTTCACGTGGGGGTTTAAAGAATTACCCTTTGTATTACAACTATATTTGTTGGGATTACGACAATGATAAACCACTACCTAACACAAATTGTTTCAAAGGGTTAGGGGGAGAGTTTACAAGGGTATCCTTTGCGGGCGCAACTCCATATTATCTAAGAAATGAAGAAGGTAAACAAGAGATTTTCTACAAAATGGTTAGCAAGTCTCAACTTCATAGTAAGAACGTTCACTTAGAAGAGTATTTAAAAGAGTTTTCTCAGATGTTTGGTAGGTACTTTGGTGGAGAGGGATTGTTAATACCTTTAACTCCAACTCGAACAGAATTGATTAAGCAAAGTTTAGAACGATTAGAGAAGAAAGGGGTCTACTTAGTTGACTCGGATAGTTAGTTGTGGAAGAGGTCTGCAGTTAGCAGCTTCGTCCTTTAGGCAGTTGGACTCAGAAGATATTGAATTGGTTCATTATCTAGGTTCTGACTTTAAGCTCTTACCGGTTTATTTCAGCGTAGGAGGTTCCTACCCACTAGAAGTTGAGGGTATCCTACCTAGTCAGTCAAAAATCGGAGCAAAGCTTAGAGAAGTTTCCTACTGTGTAAAAAGCGTTATTTCCTCTAAATTTGGAGGGTTAGATATTCAAAGCAGTATTTCCATAGTTGTACCAAGTACAGAAAAGGGTCGCTTTAGTTTAGATATATTGCATGAGGGGTTTGGAGGTCTATCTCTACCTTTCTTGGAGTTAAAAATATCTGAGGATTTGCGTTCTGTTTTTTCTGAGGTTGGGGAGTTAGAGAACTTTTGGAGTACGTTGAATAGCATTCAGAAAGAAAACAGGTGGTAGAAAATGCAAAACAAAATGGTTGTTTTGGCTTTGTTAGATATTGCAAACCCTACGGACACAAGTTATTCTTATAGTCCAAGTGGTTACGCATTAGCTCTTGCGGTATCCAACATTTCTCGAAAATTAAAGAAAAAATCAGTGCAGGCTGAGATTGAAAAGCAGTTGAAGTCTGATGAAGACTTGACTTTTACACTTCTTGAAGGGAACTCTTTTCCTCTTGCAGTAAGTGATACTCTTTGGGAGTGTTTGTCTAGTCTGAGAGTTTCCCAAGATGATGATTTATCTAAATATGACTTTGAGTTAAATGATTCTGAGGGTGGAGTTATTTTCAAGGTTGAGGGTGTCTTCACAGATAAACACGGCTTACTTAAAGGGGTATCTAACTTTAAATCTGTCGCAGACCGTTTAGTTGATAAAGACTCACTCGATTTAACAGAAGACCAAACTGAATTTATTGAATCAGTAAAGTCTAATATTAAATCTTTGGAAGAGCTTGAATTAGCTTTGAATGAGGGTTCAAAGGGTAGTTCTCTTGCTCGCATTTCTGATGAAATGGAAGATTTACTGAGTTCTCGTAAAGATAACTCTGAGTTTCGTCAGTCTTGGGAGTCATTACGTAAGCAGTTATTAGAAGATAATTCTAAGAACTTCATTGGTAATGTACCTTCTCACTTGTTAGTAGAGGTAGAAAGTCCACTTGAAGTTTATGAGGACTTTACTGAGGGTGTTGATTTAGAAGATGCAAGAGCGCTTGTAGATGCTCAACTCCGTGGTTACTTACCTTACCAATATGGTCCAGGTGGTTCTATGTATTTACACTTAAAGGGGTCTGTTTTACGAGAAAATGCTTATAAACAGTTTGCAGATAAAGGTGTTCACTATGATGAAACCCACATCGGTATCCTCCAAAATGAGCATAAATTAAAGTTATATTTAACTTATGGTGAAGCAGTTTTTCTTTATATGGTTGCTAAAGGCGGTTCAGTAGCGTTGCCAACAACAGATATTGATCGTATCTTCAAATCTGTGTTAAAAGTTGGTTTGGAGAGTCAAAAAGACTTCGTGTCAACATGGTTCTATAAACCTGTAGGTTTCCTAGCTGATATTTCAGATATTTATGCTCAAACGAAACAGATTTTTTTACAAGATTATGTAAGTTTTTGTGAGACTCACTTACCTTTTGAATTTTACTTTGGTTTCTTGTATATCTTGTACAGTGATAATTTATTTAACTGTATTCAAGAAGGTTTACCGGACTTTACAAGTAAGATTCCAAGGTTAGAGTTTGCTAAATTGATGCAGAAGATTGTAGATTAGAATAGGTGGTTTAGACGATTGGTATTTAAAATTGAACAAGAGCAGTTGTTGTGGAAAGTGGGAGAGTTCTTAGCAGAGCAAGGAAAACCGCTAGGGTTTTTAAATTCAGAAGGTTTTAACCCTAGTTTCTCGGTATCTGGAACGCAATTAGAACTTTTAATTGCGAAAATGCAAGCGCAAGCTCTCCAAGACTTACCTTTTGAAATTGGTTCTTCTAAGAAGTTTGAGGATTTACGTTTTGCTTTATGGTTATTGGCTAACACTTATTGTTATGTAGTGACTTCGCCACATAAGTCTAAAGAATTGCAAGGTTTTAACTTAGGGAAACAAGATGTTCGTTTCGGTTCTTTGGCTTTGCCTTTGTTAGAAAGTGCAGTTGAAGTAACTGACCGACAAAAGAATAGTTTGAGTAAGATTTACAAGGATTTAGGAGACACTTTAAACCAAGGGTTACTTGCTTTCCCTACAATTAGTATGTCTAAAGGTAAACTATCCTTTCCTAGAAAAAAGGTTTCTTTCGTAGAAGGGGAGTACATGGTTCTCCCGGTATCCGTAGTAAGCGGCTATGTTTCTAAGCTCAAAGAGAAGTCCAAACGAGGTATTGTAACCATTGACGCACACCGTGTAGGTGGGTCTTTACGAGAGTTCAATATGACTGCGGACACTTCGATAGCAGTTCAACTTTATACAGGTTCATTGCTCTTAGAAGATTTTGAGACCGTAGGGTATTCTTTATCTGTTGCTTCGGTTTACCAAGAGAGCAAAGTAAAGATTATGAAAGGTCTCACACGGTTGCTTTTAACTTTCTATGATTTAGGAATTGCTGAAGGGGAATACCCACAAAGACAACTTTCCTTGAGTCGTATCAGAGAAGTTCGCTACTTAGCTAAAGAAGAGCAAGACAAGAAGATTAGACAGTTGAAACGCTACGCCCTCATGTCTGAGGACGCTATGGTTCGTCAGATTAACCATTTAGCGAAAGATTGGTCATTTGAGCGACAAACTGAGTTCTTAGTAGAGAGTTTGGCTCGATTGAAACGGGTGTCTGACGTAGATACAAGTGTAAGCAAGTTTGAAATTAAGTCTTTAATTGAGTTTCAAATGCGTTTTAGTGAGTGTATTGAGTATTACTCTACTGCCTATTTGAGAGTTGTGTATGACATGATTCAAGAAGAACCAGAGCGCTACAACTTTATCACTGGTCGAAACACAGATATGGCAAGTGTAAGTGGTTCGGTATCTTCAGATTTCGTAACTATTCCAGATACACTTGAATTTTAAGGTTGAGGTAAGATTTTCATGGACAAAATAAAAGAATTATGGGATAAGAAAGGGTTGAGATACACCATTCTAGGTGTTCTTGCTCTTGTATTATTACTATTTGGGGTTCGAGCTTGTAACCAAGCTAAGAAATCGAACACAGAGACGAAAGCAAGTGAAGAGCAAGTAGACAAACCGAAGAATAAAAACGCAGGACTAACTCCATTTGAAGAAGAGCAAAAGCGTTTAATTCGTAAGTACGGTGAAGCAGGAGAAGGGTATTATTGGTCTGATGAAGGTACTCGTATGGCTTTAGGAGACCAAAACTTGTCTGAAACTGAGGTTTTAAGAACTTTCTTACGTTCTCTATCTACTTTGGACTTTGCAACTGCTCAGAAATATGCTTATAAAGACCAAGTATTGAAAACCTTAAATGGTTACTTCAAGTCAGATGCAGAGTTCACTTACTCCGAGTCCTTTAAAAAGGGGATGTACCAACAATTTCTACTTAGTTTAGAGATTGAGGGTATCGAGAATCAGGCGACTTTTGCGGATGATAAAAGTAGTGTAACGGTTAAATTGAAAGCTTTGGACTTGTCTAATAAAGACTTTTGGAAAGAGGATCGTGAAGGTCTTTTAAAAGGTATTTATTCGTATCGTAAAACTGAGGCAGACTCCACCAAAGCTCGTAATTTCTTATATGAGTATGTAAGTAACTACTGGAAGTCTGAATTAGCTCAAAAGAAAACCATTACAGTAAACATTACCTTGATGAAAACAGGCGCGGGTGGTTGGCTTGTTTCAAACGATATGGACTTAGACAACTACGCTAAGTACAGTGAGGGTGAAACGGTTATTAACAACATTCTGAAAGAATATGATGAAGAAATTTCTCGTAGACCGAAAGGTTTTGAAGATTCTACATTTGACCCAAGCACTCTCTTGAATAAGGACAAGAAGTCTCAAGTTAAGTCTGAGACAGATAATTCGAAGAAAGTAGGGTCTTAATGAGTGTAGAGAAAGTTTCAGATTATTTAGAGCGTAGAGCCAAAGCAACTTTTCGTAAAGGTTATGAAGAGGTTCTACCTTTAATTAAAGATGGTGATTCTGAGTCTCAACTTCGCACGGTTGGTTCGGTTGCTCGCACTGAAAATCTTATCGGTATCGGCACTAACAACCGAGCTGAAGGGTTTCATTTTGAAGAAAAGCATTTGAGTACAACTGAGAAGTATGAACAACAAGCTCAACTTGCTTTCAACGAAGAGTATATGAGAAGAGCTGACGAAATTGATAAACTAAGAATTTCCGAAGCAGTTTCTCAGTTTGCAACAGGCTTGCAAGAAGGTTCTACTAATGATTTTGCTACTATGATTCAAGAGCGAAAAGAGGAAACGAGCGGTATCTCTGAACTTCCACCCTCTGATAGTTTCAACATTCCTCAATATGAGGACGAGGGAACTGTTGATGATTTGGAAGAAGATGTTAGTTCTGACTCTACTCTCGAAGACCCATTTTCGGTAGAACTAGTGAAAGATGAAGTACAAGAGTTTTCGTTTTTAGATGGTTTCAATATTTGATTAGTTTAGGTGGTTAGTATTTACATGTTTTATGAGAAAAATGATTTCAAAATCATGTTAGGTTCACACGCTTTAGAAGGTTGTACTGACCTAAGAAGTGCTTGTAGACGTGGTTTTGACTTATATTTCAAAAGGTTAAATGAGTTACAAAGTGTTGAAACTTACTCTTTGAAGCAACTCCGATTTGTAAAATCAAGACAAAGCGATAACCAATTTGGCATCTCCTTTAAAGGCGCATTTCCTTTCTCTTTCTCAGTAGATATTGAGAAAGGTACGTTGACGGTTTCTCCTTTCCTTTTGTCTGATGATGTGTTAGCACAAGTTAAAGAGGGTCATTATGTTCCCTTGGTTCAACTCTTTTTAAACGCATTTGCAGAGAAGGTCTGGGCTTATCATAACCTTGATTTGCTCAATATCATGTTAGAGAAGTATAAACCAGTAGGTAGTCCTTATACGGTAAGGTTTGTACTTAATAGCAAAGCTAAAGATAGGTTCTTGTCTCGCTTTAGTGAAGATTTGATTGAGTGGTGCGTTTTAGACGATTACCCTCAAACGCTCCAGAATGCCCTCCCTCGCGATTTAGATTCTCTAAAGGAATTTATACGCAAAAACTTTTACAAAGGATTTGACGCTCTCTCAGAAGCTCTCAGAGGGCAGTCTACACTTTGGTCTGACTATTTAGCAGGTAGACCTCCAACTGGTGTTACTTACAATCCAATGCGCTTGGTTGGTGCGTTAGCTTTAGAGTTAGAGGAAACAGTTGAAAAACGTTGTCGTTTCTTATATTTGGAAAGTGAGAATGGGGAAATTACACTTTACCAACGTGAGGGGGAGGTTTATGCAGAGGTTCTTCGCTTTGATAAGGAAACAGGAGAACTCGGTATCATCGATAAAACCTGTGCTTTAGGTTTCGACTCTACTGAACAGAAGATGAAAAGAATTGAGGTGACCGTAAATGAGTCAGCGTAATTTCGGACAACATCGAGATAATAATGAAGGGGGTTGGAATGGGGTTCCTGATTGGGGTTCACCACAACAACCTCATCAACAACCTTCTCCACAAAGAGGTGGGTTTGGTTCTTCAGATTTTGAATCTGAGACAACTAATTCGCTAGAAGAAGAAGAGCGAGGGTTCAATTCACGTGGGGGTTTTGAACCTCAAGGTCAAAGAGGTGGAGGATTTGGTTATGAACAACATCAACAACCTTACCCAAATGAGTTCCAACAACCTCAAGGCTTTAACCAAGGGCAAAATGAGGGTTGGGGTTCTCAAAATAATCAAGGTTTTAACCAAAACCCCCAAGGGTATCCCCAAAATCAGTTCGACTCCAACCACTATGACCAATATGGTCAAATGGAAAATAGTGCAAGCGCACACCCAGTTAAGAAGAAATGGTCTCCTTGGTCTATTGGTTTAACTGTTGTCATTGTGGCAGTCTTACTCCTTGGTATTATGGTTTTTGTAGCAAATAAGGCGAAACAAAACCCTTCAAGTGAGTTGAAAAACAAGGTTACACAAGTAGAAAAAGGTGCTACAGATAAGAAGTCAGCGGCATCCGACAGTGACCGTATTTTCCCGGAAGGCTCTCCGAAGAAAGAAGAGAAAACTTCTAGCTCAACTTCTGCAGAAGAAAAACCTAAAGAGAAAGCTGAGAACTTAGGTGGTAGTGAAAGTAAACCAACCACTTCAAATACTCAAAACTTAGATGGTGCAAAAGTTTCGTCTGAGGTCTTAGTTGCTAAAGGCGTTGTAAAAGAATTACATTTAGAAGGTAATTCCGACTTAGCTGCCACCTATAAAGCAGTCTTATCTGTTGGCTCAACTACCATCTCGGTATCCCTTAATTTCGATACCGCAAACCAACTAAAAATAGGCGACACTGTAACTGTTCGTTACCGTAAATTATCTGATGTAGATAAGGTTGTTATTGAATCTGTCACAAAATAAGAAAAAAGTCAGGAGGGTATCTATTTATCTCTTGACTTTTATTTATTGGCATGCTATACTAATTTTAGAATTTTTCAGAAAGATACGAGGTCAGCTAAAGCATGGTTAGAATGTTGAATTTAGGAAACAGTCCTAAAATGCCAGAGAAAGAAAAGAAAACCCAAACACTTTCAGATGCACTGGGTCAAGAAACTGCTAAACCGACTGCACCTATTCATAAAGTTCCTACAGTTGAAGTTCAACCAAATGGAGAACAAGAAAGTGTAGTAGAGCCACTAAGTCGAGTAGTAGGGGAAAAAGTAGGAAAACCAGTTACAGTAACACCTACTGAAAAACCAAAAGCAAAAGAAGAAAAACCGACTGCTACAAACCCAACTACTGAGGGTGATGACAATGCTCCAAGAGCAGGTGGTATTTCTCTAGTGGGTATTATTCAATCCAATGTACATAAAGTTCGAGTATTTAAACGTGGTGTGTATTATGACGCCACTCAAATTGCAGGATATATTTTGCGAAACGATGGGGTTGAAGAACTTGAAGTTTTTGATGATGTATTAGTTTCACAAGAGAACCCGAAAGTAATTTATCAACCTAATACAAGTCTCTTGTCTACTGCTGAGAATCCGAGTTCTGTACCTAAAGTTCCATTTGCGATTGGTGAAACACGTGTATTCACAAAACCGGGTTTACTTGCTTTGAATGAATCTTGTAAAGAAATTGGCTCTCGTCTTGGTATCGGTGAAGCTCTCCCAGTTGTTGTAAGTCAGTTGATGGACTTGCACCCAGAGTTGACAGAAGAGGTAGCTACTGAAATTGCAAAAGACTTTAAATTTGCTATTCAAGTTCGTGATGCTCGTGGTGAAGGTATTTTGGTTCCTGACCACCCAGAGGGTTTATTCAGTCGTTTATCTGTAGCGATTGGTCTTGCGCTTTCGACTGAGACTTTGAAAGAAGAAGTTGCTCGTCAGTTGTTGAAACACAAGTTGGTAACAGACAAAACACCAGAAGAGTTGTTATTGATGTTGAAAGACCGTCTCAACTTGGCTCTTCCACAAGGTTTGTTACTTCCGGTAGACTTGTTTGACGAGGTTTATGAGGTTAAAGGTGCTCGTAGAGCAGTTAAAGGTTCTAAGGTTAAATCTGAATTTGAGCGTATTTTCGGTGTGTACAATGAGTACAATCAACCAAAATCAAAACGTACAGCAAGAACTCAAACTCCTAAGTCTAACAAAGAGACTAAAGGTTCAACTAAACCAGCGGTATCCTCACAAGTCAACTTGGCGAATTACTTTGCGCACTATACGCAAGGTAAATAATTTAGAATTAAGAAACGCACCATTTTGGTGCGTTTTATGTTTGTCATCAAACCTATCAATCTACTACCACTATTGACTTTTAAACCTTTTTATGATATAATTAACTCACTAAATAAACTTAATTGAAAGTGAGGAATTTTCTATGGCAAAAAGACCAAAGAAGAAAAAAGCAGGAAATAAGACTCCTAAAACCGGTATTGTCTACACACCTTTTTCTATGGTTCGTAGAGTAAATGATTTATCGAAGTTAGAAGGGAAAGCAGAGCGTACCTCTTTTGAGATGCAAACTCACGGTATGATTACTGCCTTTGAATTTTTGAATTTGTGGAAGAGTGGAGAAATTGATACGACTGCTTCAAGTCGTATTGGCTTGCAACCTTATTTAAACCATTATGTGGGAGTAGCAGGGCGAATTACAGATGTCCGAAAAAGCAAAGACGGGGTATCCCTCTTGATTTTAGACCCCTCGTTAGTTGGTACGTTTGGAGCCCGAACAAAGTCTGAGGTAAAACAGTTAGTCAAAGAAGCAGGAGGGAAAGACAGTAAGTATTTTCAAGATATACCAAATCAACCTATTTTCTCCAGTCATGTGTGGTTGTTCTTACCAGAGGTTGACGCTTCCTTGTGTAAAGATACGGCTTTGTACTTAGGTTCTGTGATTACATTCTATGCAAAGGTTGAATTATATAAAGGTCGTGTGTCTACTTCACACTCTAATAGAGCGCCTAAATACGGTCTAGGCTCAATTATTTTGAATAATAGTTATATGCCTTATATGGTGCAAAGAATGAACGAGGACAACTTTAAACCAGCTCGTAGTGGTCGTAAAGTTCAGATGATGTTTGGTAACTACCGACTCGGTACGACGAATGATTTTGATTTGCGTTACGCAGTTGCTTTGATTGAAAAATCCAAGGTTGAGCCTTATGTAGATTGGTATTTCCAAATTCGTAATTTAAGTCAAAAAGCTCATTGGAATTGGATTTATAATTTCATGATGGACTGCGATTCAGAGGTTGAGAAAGGTTTAACCAAATATACAAACTTCAAACCTTTGATGATGAAAAACAAAGTAGGCTTACCTATGGAGTTAGAAGCTCTTAAATACAGAAAGCAGTTAAAAGATAAAGCGGTATCTGAAGGTCTCGTAGACTCTTACGATAAACCAACTGAGGAATTAGATTTGTTCTGTAACTTCTCAGACTGCCTTGAGCATTTAGAAAAATTAGGTTTTAAAGACATTCCAGTAAAAGATACGCTTTAAATCATAGAGTTTTAGAAGAAATTCAAATAAGATACTTGACAAAGTATCTTATTTTTGATATAATAAAGACAGTTAAATGGAAATAGGAAAAGGAGAACTTACAATGAACAATGTAGTATATATGACTGAGGATCAAGAGCGTAGCAACCGCCTTGAAGTTGAAAGCAACTTAGCAAACCTCTTTAGAGAGCGAGTAGAAACGAAAGGAAAACAAGTTCGTTCGCTCTGTCGAAACATTGCCCTTTGGGTTACTTTAGGGGTATCCACATGGTTTCTTGCTGATATGGGGTTAAAGCTTTATGAACAACAGTTGATGAACTCAACTTATACCATTCGATTTTTAATTTCTGCATTGAACTTGTTAGTGTTCTTAGGTGGTTTCTCTGTTATGTATTTTACAATGTATCATTTGAGCCACACTCTCGTAGGTTTCCGCCTATTCAACCGTGGTGAGTATTATGAGCGCAAAGACTCAACACACTTGCCTTTGTTTGATAAGATTGAGCGTGGGTATTACACTGATATGTACTTCCAATCAAATGGGTATATTTCTAAGGTGTCCGTACCAAATCACTATGCAAATCGCTTTGAATTAGGTGCTAGTGTTCCAGTAGATGTTGCAATTTTGATGTACAAACAATCAGGTCGAGTTCGCTTGGTAACAAACTGTGTTGGTTCACGTGCCAACAATGAACAAGAGTTTCAAGAAACTTTGTGGAGACACAACGGTAATTTAAAAGCTCCACAAAAAGCGTACCAACAAGCATTGACAGGTTCAGTGTCTACACCACAAAAACAAATTGGAATAAATTAAGAATTTTGGATTGCATAAATGAATAATTTGTGGTACTATAAATTGGCACTCCTATCAGAGTGCCTAATCGTCTAAACTGCGGGGAGATAGTAGGGTTTACCTACTATTTTCTTTTCTTTTTGTTTAGTTTGCCTTATTTGCTACAAAATCTTGCTATTTACCTTAATTTGTGATATAATAAAGAAAACTAGAAATGAGGACTTTCAAATGACTTTAGTGCAATATCACCCTTACCCAGTAGGTAAGCAAACAACTTTGTTTTATATTGATAAACACTACAAAATTCAACCTTTTACAGTAACAAAAGAGATGGTCGAAAGTGGTTCTGTAAAACTCCCTCGCTTACCTTACGGTAAGGCAGATTATGAGTTGTATATCAAAGACGGTCAAGTCTTCACAGACCATTTTGATGGAGTTATTGTAACCTGTACTGAGAAAGAAACAGGTGAGGTTCACGATCCGTTTGCTTGCAGTTTTCTATCTTGGGAGTTGAGAGATATTTTCCCTAAACTTGGTAAGATTTTGAGAGAAAAGATTAAGCAAGAGAATAAAGAGCGGTATCCTCTCATTCGCTTTGTGGATGCAAAAACCTCTGATGTCTTAACTGAGTTTCCGTATGAGAACTATTACAAAGAAAACTTTGCTCTAAATGAAATGAGCAAGTACATGGAAAAAGGTCATCCAAACCTTCTAGTTCAAGCTTATGACAAAGAAACAGATGAGTGGATTTTGTTCGAGTTAAAACGTTTGGACTATTGGAAAGCGTTAGAAGACACAAAAGCGCAAGTACAAGAAGAAGTACAACATTGGAAAGAAGACTTGTAAAATGGCAGAAAATTTTGCAACAAAATATAGGTCAAAAGATGTAGACCGTTATATTGGGAATGAATTAGCAGTTCAAAAACTTTTGAACCGTTTTTCTTCCAAAGATGGAGAAGACTACCCAGCTTGTGTTATGATTTCAGGAGCAAGTGGGTGCGGTAAGACTACTATGGCTCGTATGTCTACAAAGTTGGTTTTGTGTGAGAATAAGCAAATCCGTAAGTGGAAGAATAGAGAATATTTGTTACCTTGCAACCAATGTAAAATGTGTCAAGATTTGAATGAATACATTGAGACTGCAGATGCTACAAAGCTCTTTTCGGTAAAAGAATTAGACTCTTCTAAAACAGGGAACGTAGATGCAGTACGACAATTTGTAGAGTCTGCTTCTATGCCTAAGCTATTTGCGGGGTATTCTATCTTTATCTTTGATGAGTGTCATTTGATTTCTAAAGCAGGTCAAGAAAGTATGTTGAAGTTTACCGAGGATGCCCCACCTAAGTCTATATTTTTCTTCTGTACCACTGACCCTCAAAAGATGATTGAACCGTTACAAACTCGTATGGACTTAAAGATTGTAATTGAGTTACCTAGTGTGGCAGATAATGTGAACCTTATGACTTGGGTATCAAACGAAGAAGGTTTCGCTTTTGAGAAACCGGCTTTAGAGTTAATTGCAGTTCGTTCAAATTGTGTCTTTCGTCAATCCTTGAAACAACTAGAGAACGTTTACCGTTCTTATGGTTCAGTTCGCTACGATGATGTTGTTAAGGTTCTTGATGTAAATAAAAATAGAGGTCTTTATTTTGATTTCTTAGAGTTTCTAAGAACAAAGAATACGGTTCTTTATACAAAGACTGTACATACTGCTATGTTGGAAGTTGGGTTGAAGAACTTTGTTGAGGGTTTGAGAGAGTTTGTGAAGCGAGGTCTTTACATTTCATTAGGTCTTCATGTATTAGGGATTACCAAAGATGAGTTGAAGTTGTATAAAGATTTATTTGATAAGTTCAACAATGAAGAAATTCTAGCTCTCTTGGAGTTTTTGAACAACTTAGGTCGAGGAGATATTGAAACCCAATTACTCCTCCTTGGGTATCGAGGTCTCTTAGCGCCCACTCAATCCATTTCTTCAACTTCTTCTGTAAGTTTTGAAGTTAACGAAATTAAAGGTAATGAGAGGGTCTTAGAAAGCAAACAAATGTCTCAAAAACATAAGGAAGACAAAGCAGCACATCATGAAAACACTGTTGCAAAAGCACAGTTAGATTTAAAACCTATGTCTACTGACCAAATGGTTGATATGTTTGACAGTTTATAAAAGAAGTGAGGTACATTTTATGTTAGAAAAAGTTTTAAAGCGTAGAGTCACTAAAGATTTTGCTGAGACTTATGAAGCAGTCTCCTATAAAAAGGGGTATCGAGAATTTTACATTGTTTACCCTACTGAGAAAGGTGATCCTTTACTTGTTGATTATTTTGATTTAGTAGACAGATTAGAAAAGAAACACATTATCTTTAGCGTTTATCCGATGCCTTCAGATAGACCTGAGGTTAAAGAACTTTTTTTGAAAAATAGTCCAATAATCAAAGAAGTTGTTTTATAAAGAAAGCGAGAAAAACAAATGTCAAAAGAAGTAGTAGTATTTACAAAGCGACCAGAAGATGGAGTTTGTCCAGGTTGTAAGATGTTGAAGCGCAAGCTCGACTCAGAGGGTATCCCGTATAAGGAAATTCCTTACGACCCAGACAATGATGAGCATGTCCGCATTGTGAAAGGGGCTAAATTTAGCGCTCTTCCAGTAACTTTCCCTAACGGTTTGGATGATGTTGAAAGCGCCTTTAGTGGTTTTGCCCCGAACAAGGTCGCAGAAATCAAGCGTAGCTTCGGTTTATAAAGATTGGCAAGAGATGTTGGCAGACATCTCTTATTTTTATGTTTAAGTATAGCTTTAGTTTGAAATGTATGTTATAATTGGTTCAGATAAAATTAAATTAGAAAGGAGTGTATTTATGGCAACTGTTTTAAAAGGCATAAAACTTCGTTTATATCCAAATAAAGAACAAGAACACGATTTAAGACAAATGTGTGGTAATGACCGATTTTTGTGGAACTTGCTGAATGGGTTAGTACAAAGTCGTTATGAAAATAATAAACATTTGTATAATGGGGATAACTCAAAAGAAGCTAAAGAAAAGCGTAAACATGTGATGCTTAGTGCTTATGATATGAACTATTTATTACCTTTGTTAAAACTTGAGTTTCCATTTTTGGCATATAGTGATTATTCAGCGTTACAAGTTTTGACTTCAACTTTGCATATTGCTTATTCTAACTTTTTCAAAAATCCTAGTCATTTTGGTTTACCTAGATTTAAGAAACTTGGTGTTTGTAAAATAAGTTATACAGGCAAGTCAACCATAAAAGTTTTAGCTAAACGTTATTTACAACTACCAAAAATAGGCTGTATCAAAACCTCTAAAACAGGTGTTTTGAAAGGTGTAAACATCAAACGGTATACCATTGAATATGATTCAACAAATCGTTGGTATATTAGTTTTCAAGTTGAAGCTCAAGTTAGCGAATTTGCAAAAACAAATAAAACAGTCGGTTTAGATTTAGGTTTAACGGATATGGTTATTGGTTCAGATGGTTTTAAATCTGGTCGTTTCTTAGTTTCTGACTTAGAAGATGAAATCAAATCTAAACAAAAAGTTTATTCAAAACGAAAACATTACGCAGATGTTAAAATCGCTATGGATAAAAACATGAAAGTCATAAATCCACGAACTCTCTTAGATTTTATGAATGTTGAAAAAGCTCGTGTGACGAAAGTCAAGTCACAAAAGCGTTTAGCAAATAAGAGAAAAGACTTTCTACACAAATTGTCAACAAACCTTGTTAAAGCTTATGATGTTATTGTTATTGAAGATTTAAACTCCAAGAACATGATGAAAAATCGTAAGTTAGCTAAAGCGATTGGTAACGCTTCATGGTACGAATTTCGCACTATGTTGGAGTACAAGTGCAAATGGTACGGTAAACAACTGATTGTTGTTTCACCTCATTACACAAGTCAAAAGTGTTCAAATTGTCATCACAATAGTGGTAAAAAGACATTAGACATTCGAGAGTGGACTTGCGATAACTGCGGTATCCACCATGACCGTGACGTTAACGCTGCTAAAAATATTTTAGCAAAAGGTTTAAAGAATATACAAATTGTGTAAATAATTAAATAATAGGTTAGGGACTAGCCTTGGTAAATAGCTTAACCTCTGGTTTATGGGATTTTAAATTTCATTTACTAAGTTGAGTGTTCCCAGAAACCACTTAGTTTAATAGGTGTGTAGTTCAAAAAATAAACAAAATAAAGAGAAAGTTGGTGCGAGTTTTGGGTAAAATTTCAGATTTAGTCCTAAACCGAGACTTTAGAGGGAGAAAATTTGCTTTAGAAAGTATTGTCTTTCTAAACACGTTAGCCCTCCTACCTACAACTGCTTTTGCAAATACAGATTCGTTAGGTGGGGTGCCCGACTCTTCATCAGCGGTATCCGATGCAGTTGACACGACAAATACAATTACACGTGAGCAAGCTAACAACATTTTGCAGAATGTAAGAGACGCCATTCCAGAGCCTTCAAAAGACCGTGCATTAGATCAGATTAACAAAGCGGTCAATACAAGTAGAGATTCTAGTTGGGATATGGCGATGGATGCTCTAGCTCCAGTAGGTTATGGGTTGATGTTCCTAGCCAATATTTTATGGGGTCTTGCGACTTTTGGGTATTTCTTCCAAACTTCTGTAGATGTACTTTGTTTGGTATGGTCTGGCCCCCGTGAATATTTCATGAACAAACTACCGAGTCAAGACCAAGGTTTTAGTTTGAAAGGTTTCATTGGTTCTTTCTTCACTTTGTCTTATGACGCTCGTCAAATCATTGAGAGTGCAGGATTGAGTACAGGTTCTCAACAAATGCAAGGTGCAGGTGGAATGGGCATGAATCGTGGTGGTATGGGAATGGGTGCTCCAATGGGTTCCCCTATGGGTGGCATGGGTTCTCCGATGGGCATGAACCGTGGCATGGGTATGGGTGGAATGAACCAAGGAATGCAGAACAAACCTATGGTTTCAACCGGTAACTTGTTAAGTCGTTATGTGTCACTTCACATGAAAACTTTAGTTGCTTTAGGTGTAGCCTTTGTAATCTTTGGAACATCTTTTGCGACTGAGTTCCAAGGTCAAGCGGTATCCCTAATTATTGCCTTAATTAAAGGTGCTTGGAACTTGCTTTTACAAGGGTTTAACTTTATTTCAGGACATGGATAAGAAGGTGAGTTCATGGCTTTCTTAGACTTAAAAATATTTAATAATTTAAAGAACAGTGGGGATTCAAGGTTTGGTGGACACCATGCTCACTTAATGAAAAGGCGCTTGGAGGCTGACTTATTGGAGTTAGCTGAAAAGACTTTGAAAGGTCGAGTAACACATTGTTGCATTGAGGTGTCCGACCAAGAATTACCTTTAATGTTGGAAGTATTATCGAACCCTACGGTTCAATCGCGACTCCAATTTCAACAACAAGAGATACCAACACAGTTCTTAATTGGATTTAGAAACTTGACTGTTTTCTAAATTTCAAGTTTGCAGTTTAGTTAGATGAGGTTTGTATGGTTACAAAGGCTCGGTTGCCTTATGTAGAGGTTATAAAAGAAGTAAGTAAATTAGTTCATTTGAAGTATGAAACCGTAGACAACATTGTTTCATACTATAGAGAAGTTTGCTTTGAAGCAATTACTAAAGGGTATTCCTTTGATGTGTTCGAAGGGTTATTTATGAAAGTAACTGTTTCAAAAGACCAAGCTCGGAAAGTGCTACCTCAAACTTATTTGTTAAAACGAGTGAGCGAGTCCTTGGGCTTGTCACTAACTGTTGTACAATCGGTACTGCAAAAGTTCCAAGAGTTGACTTATCAAGAAGTTGCGAGTGGTTCAGCGGTATCCTACATTAACTTAATTTCCTTTAACCCAAGCGCCACAAGGTCTTGGAATAAGGTAAAAGTAGGTTCAGCAGTTTTAACACTTAAGAAACAGGTAGGAGTACAAGTTCGTTTGGTTTGTACCAAAGACTTTAAAGAATTAGTGGGGAAGTAACCTATGGAGGGTAAAACTCACAGATTAGGTGGTACGGTGTGTGCAATGGCTGGGTTCATAACCTTGAAAGACTCAGGTTATTTAATACAAAGTGATTTGATTTCTCCAGCGTTACAGTTCTTGGTCATTTACACAGCGGGGATTTATGGTGGTATGTGGTCGGATAACGACCACCATTGGGATTCGAGTCCATTAAAAGACCCGGCTTCTTGGTTACAAAATAAGGTCTTGCATATTGCAAACACACCTTACAAGAAGCTAGATGAGAGATTAAGTAGCAAACAGAAGAAAAGCTCTGTTCTGTATAAAACTTTGAAATTCATGAGGTGTATCCATCGCTCGTGGCAAACACATAGTGAGTTTACGCTCCTTATGATTTTGTGGCTGATGTTCAGTCCAACTTTCTTAGGATTTACAGGACGCTTTGACCCTCTGTTATGGTTACTAATAGTCACAGGGTTTGGACTTGGAGTTATTTCCCATTTGGTGTTAGATATGTTAACTACGGAAGGAATCCGATTCGCTCTTGGTGTTTTCATCAAAATATTCTTTCCGAATGTTCCTATGTTCACAACTATTCGCTTGGTTCCCGGTATCTCAGCCTTCAAAACAGGTTCCGAGTGGGAAATGGCGATACGAAAAGCTTTGTCTATCATACAATATGGTATGTTAGCTTTGGTCTTGTTGGACTTAGGAGGGATTTCTATCTTACACTATTTTAGTTGAGGGTATTTTCGTACACCTCAAACCGTTGTCTTATAGTTATTGGAAGTAACAATAAGAGAGCAGAACGAAAGTTGTTTCGTATTGTAGTAGGATAAACTAATAAAAATAAAAGGTAAAGTTGCTCCAACAACTTTAACCAGATTTGAGGTTTATCTATGAACATTTCTAAAACAGCAAGAGGAATTCTTGCAACAGTTCTAATGTCTGCTAGTTTAGTAGGCGCAGGTTATATGTCTGAAGTGAGTGGCGTCACAAACTTTACCGATATTGCAGAAGTACACGCTTTGGGTGGTTCTGATGCAAATGCTAGTTCAGAGTCTATGAGTCGACTTCAAGAGAAGGTTTACGATGAGGTTTCAGGAAACACTTATCGTACAACTACAGGTGATGGTCTCACTGGTTCTAAGATTTATAACCAAAAAGGTGAAGTTACAAGTAACTTTGACAAATTGACTGAGGGTGACAAAAACAAGGTCATTCAAGACATCAATAGAGCAGTTAAAAAGACTGCTGACAGAGATGCGACAGCGATTGAGTCAGGTGAAGCTACAAATAACGCAGTCACAAAAGGTACTGTTAACAAATTCTGGAAAGACATGAGAGAAGTTCGTAAATCTACGGCAGGGTATCTCATTTCTGTCGCAACTGCTGATGTAGCTGCTGACTGGGATGCTGCTTCAAACTTCTTGGCTCCGTTCTATCCATTCTTTAACAGTGCGATTGCGGTATTCTTGATTTTGGCTTCATTCTCATTCTTTATCCACTTGGCGATTGCAGTATTCTACTTCATGACTCCTTCATTCCAGTATTTTGTAAAAGATGCTGAGAGTGCTAAAGGTGCACGAGGTTATATTGCAAGCATTATTCCGAAACAAGCGGTTACTGCCAACGACCAAGCTTTGGATAAAGGTGGAAACCCACTTCTTATTTACATTGGTAAGACTTGGGTAATGATGCTCGCTTATGCGTTAATCTTGATTTTCTTCGCAACCAACTCTATGTTGGTCTTGGTTGGCCCGATTTCAACACTCTTTGCATCCCTTGTTGGATTGTAATTGTTCGGTTCGTCAGAAAAGAGGTTATAAATGGCACAGTTAAAATTCGTCAGAGTTTTACAAGTAGCCTTGTTATCCTTAGTAGTAAGTTTGGGGTTGTGGGGTTTTTCTTCTCCCAACTCCAATCTTTTGGTAGATGTCGTACAAGCTAGAGCGAAGTTTGATGCAACTACTGTGAGCGAGAATAGTATGCCTTTTGTCATTGTAGACAGTGAAGCAGGGGTGTCCTCAGTTGTTGATAACATCAATAATGAGATTAGAGTACAGTTAGTTGTACGTTCAGATCAAGTATCTGACGGTTGGAAGTTTGTTTACTACAACAGTAGTAAAAAGCGAGTTTCGATTGACCGTAAGAACTTTTTGGAATATCCTATGAATACTCGTCAGAAAATCATGGATATAGCTTTGAGTAACTTGAAAGATGACCGTTCAGGGGGTTTATCTGCAAGAGATAGAGCAAGGCTCTATAAATTTGTAGAAGACCAAGATACGAATATTTCAAGTGTTCTACAAGCAGTTAACTCTGATGTAACGGCTGACTTAAATGAAGCACAAAACATTTTGAAATTCTTTACAAGTCCATTAGGTACTTTGTTGGGTATTCTTACAATTTTGATTTGTGCAACAGTTGGTATCTCTATGGCGATGGATGTTTTCGCAATGATGACTCCAAGTTTGATGTATCACTTTATGAAGAAAGGAGACAAGCGCCCTGTGTTGATTTCACCTGAAGCTTGGTTCTCTTATAAAGATGGTATTTCAAAAGGTGCGCACTCAAATTACATGATAACGTACTTGTCTCGCTCTGTTCCAAAATTAGTGGTAACAGGTGCTTGTTTAGCCTACATTATGATTGGTAATGCCACGGCTCTTGCGATATTCTTTGCCAATCTATTTAACCGATAAGTTGTTTTCTTGGGGCTTATCGTTGATAGGTGAGTTTCATTGCAAGCAACTAGGGAGCCTCGGTATCGTTGGGTACTGAGGTTTCTTTTTTCAAGAAAGGAATCTTTAAATTCATGTTCGGAAAGAAGAAGATTAAAGATAAGCAAGTTAAATTAAAGGAAACAAACAAGTTCTCACGTTTTGTAGACTCGTTGCGTGAGAATTCGATTTTATTCTTTGGAGGAAAATCGGTAGATAAAAGAAAATCAACGAGTCAGTTTGTTCCAATGACCTTGGAGCAAGCAGCAGTTGAAAATAGAAGAAAGAAAGTTCGAGGTTTTGTAGGTAAGACGATTACCTTGGCTTCGGTATCCTTACTTCTCGGTTCGATTGCTTTGCAAGTAGGTAGTTCAGTTTTAGGTTTAAAAGTTGACTATACTACTGCTTATGCTGAGAACAAACAAGGTCAGAAAAGTTCTGCCTTAGAGCGCTCTATTGACCAATTAAAGATTGCAGCAGGTGAAGCTGACGGTTCTTTATCAGGTGGAGCAAAAGGTTTGTCTTCGGCAGAGGTTAAAACAGTAGGGTTCTTTATTTCTAACTGGTACTCACCGTTTACAACACGTGTCTCTATAAATGGAAATACAGTAGGTGATGCTCAATCTGACATTCAAACTATTTTAAAGACTCACGCTGGTTTAGCTGATGATCCAGCAGGGGAGTTAGCGAAACTAGTTGCTAACTTAGGTGCTAAAACGTCGGAACCTTTGTACTTAGCTAAGTCAGATGATAATGGTCAAACTTGGAAGTCATTACAAACAAAAGCTACTTACTTTGAAGTGTTATTTGGTTCTGTAGGGTTATGGTCTAAGTCGTTATTAACCACAGATGATGAAGTTTCTCTTAAAAATCGTTATGAGTATAATGTAGATAAAGGTACTTTATTAGGGTTAGTTAGAGAAAGTAAAGCTAAAGAGTCTGACTTAAAACGACAAGAAATTGTCTATGAGTGGAACCCAGACCCTAGTGGCACCCCTACGGTATCCCAAGCTACGTTCTATACAAACTTTGCTTCAGTTGATGCCTCTAAGAGTTGGGGTTCTAATGTTTTGACTTTAGACGGGTCAGATAGTAAGATTGTAGACTTGTTAAAGTCAAATGATAGACATTTAGCTGAGAAATTGAACGCTTACTTAAACGGATTTGATTATGAGGAACGTGGTGCTTTACCTGCTGCTATGAAAACAAAGAACCAAGGTTCTTTGAAGCCGTTCTATGATAGCTCAATCTACTCAGCAGGTATGTATACTGATGGTTTTGGTAATTTAATTTCAGAAACAGGTTCAGACCAAAGAGGTGCTTATGTTGTGATTCCAGCTTCGCAAAACCCTATGATGTATGCTAAGAAGATAAACGATACAACAAATAGTTCAACTGCATCTAGTAATGACAAAGAGAATAACAAGAACAAAGATTCCAACAAAGATTCCAATAAAGAGAAAGATAAAAAGGTTGATATTAAAAGTTCTAGTGTAGACGAGAAGATGTCTGAGATTTACAACAATACTAATACGGGTGTGGGTCGTCAGATTTCGATTAACAACCTTAATAATTTAGCTCTCCTTAAAGGAAAGGGGTATCTTTCAGTTGACGGATCAAATGCAACTTTAGGTGGTTCTGTTGATCGCAAACTTCGTTTTTATTCTGCTATTGCTAACGATTCCGTAGTAGCAGGAAAAGAGTCAGCAGATACTTCTGGTTGGGGTTGGTCTATTGACTTTTATAACTTTAATGATTTAGGTGCAGTCTTACAAAGTGCATTAAATACTCAGTGGTTAGTTCGTAACGGTAATGAGTCCGCAACTTTGACTAAAGATGGTTCCATTTTCCATAGTGGTGGAAACGTTGAAGGTTATGATTTTGGGTCTTCCTACTCTGAAATTCGTTCAGGTTCTACTGATTACGCATTGCCTCAAGGTTATTTAACTGGGTTTTTCCCTGTATTTGGGGATTCAAGAACGATGTTTGACTTAACTAAGAATGTACCCGGAGCAGATGCATGGGTTTCTATGAACGCGAAACCTTTCTCAGATGATTCTTACAAGTTTAAATCGAACATGTCACTTACAAAACCCGTAATTGATGAGATTATTAGTTTTGATGATAAGGGATTTGCAAGTGGTAACGATAAGTTCAAGAAGTTAGGTGACAATGGTACTTTATTAGTAGGTAAAGCTCAAGATATTCCATTACAGTCTTCTCGCTTAGACAGTAGTGGGTATTGGGTGGGACAAGGTTCAAAAGGGGCTTTAGTTGATACAGCAGGTGAAGCTCCGAAAGATACTGCTGACAAAAAATACGCTATCAACTTGTATGCTTCAACTGTACTTGTTCGTGCTAATCCTCTCAATAAAGACATTCCTTATGTTATTAACTTAGATAACTCTTCTGTTATTGATGAAGATGCATTGAAGGCAGCTTCTGAGGGTGATGAGGAAGATTTAGATCATGTATTGAAAAATATGGCTTACTTCATGTTGAACCCAACTAAAGGACGTGAGTACAAACAACGTTGGTCTAAAACCTTTATGAACCAAACCATGTTGAGTTCATTGCAAGATATGGTTGGTGCAAACACAGCTTCTAGTTACTCAGGTACAACTCGTTACTTGGAGTTAACTGGTTTTGCAACTATTCCTAAGATGAATGAGATTAAGTTTACAGATTACTTGTATTCTAAATTCTCTTCTTGGGGTGTCACTATTCTGATTGTAGCTTCTTTCTTGATGTTAGTATTCTTATTCGTAGGTCAAATCCGAGTGGTACCAGCAGTTCTTTCTATTTTAGCCTTTGGGTATCTTTTGTATAGCCCACCTAAAATGATTGATGCTTCAACTCATTTAACTAATCAGATAAATTCTTATTTCTTCAAAGATAAGTTTATGTTTTGGGTTATGGCGACACACCAAAACTATTCTGACTCGGTAGCACAACTTCAAAAAGCTGCTGAAACTGGGAACTACGATAACTACACTGCCTTACTAGTGAAACTACAAGGTGGTTGGGGTGGTTCTGAAAATGAAGGAGAAACAGATGTATATGAGTGGCAACAAACTCTTGGTGCATCGGTTAAAGTTCGTTGGATGGCTCCTAAGAAAGATGGTTATATTCAGCAAGTTAAACGTGACTTGAAACAAGTTACTTCAAGTAGTGTTGATGAATCAAATAAAGAGAAAAAGCAAGGTGAGTAGGAGGTTCTGAGCTTTATGATTACAATTAAAAAGATGAAGCAGTGGACTTTGGTAGGGGTATCTCTTGGGGTACTCCTCGCTCCTAGCTTTCTATCAAGTTTAAGTGTCCTAAGTCCAAGTATTGTCCGAGCTGAAGAAAGTAAAGATAAGGATAGAGAAAAGAAGAAAGATAATGGAGAAAAGAGAAAAGACAATGATGCAAGTGGTAAGAACTTGATTGACTCTCCTTTGACTTCAGCTTTGCTTTCCAACGGTTTGTCGAATGAAGATTACACAGGGTTAGATACAAATTATTTGTATCGAGGATATCCTGACATTGCTGATTATTCTCGTATGTATTACGGAAATATTATGGGAGACAATATTTCAACAAACGGTGCGATTGTATTTAACATTGGTTCATGGTCTGAGGGTCTTGCAACTATGTTCCCTCAAACAGATAAAACCTTAAATGTTTCAAACTCTGTAACTCCGTCTGATATTCGCTCTTCTATGCAAGAGTATTTGAGTTTGGAGAGTTCAGACAAACCAAACCATCAAACTTTGTTACAACGTTCTAAACTTGGGTTTATCAATGACCGTAAAGGAACGTCTTCAACAGGTTCAGTTGATACAAAAACTATGAAACGGATTTTCGCTCCGATTTCGTCAAATACGATTGCAAAGGCTTCAACACAAGATTTGAGCCAAGTGAAAGTAGGAGACGAAGTAGGTTTGAATGAAGATTACTTCATTTTGTCTAAGCGAAACTTCAATAACCATAAAGAGACATTGCAAGACCAAATGGCGAAAGCCAACAAGTCTACAACTGGAACGGCAATTCCTCAAGAGGATGCGGTGTCGTTGTCTGCTTTTGCTCTTTATACAGAGTCTCCCTTCTATTACTTATCTTGGGGGCTTTACGATAACGGTTTAAGCACCAAAGCCGGTTCAAGTGGTGAGTTTAAGAAGATGATGTTAGAGAAAAATGACTCATTCTTCTACAACTACCAAATGGAAGCAGGTAAACCCGGTTATGGAGCTATGAAAGACTTCCTAGACTTTGGTTCTCTATTTACTGTAACTATTCCTTACTTGCGTGAAGCCAACAAAACCTTGTTGCAGTGGAGTGATACTTACGGTACAAAACCATACGCAGGTTATGGAACAAAACGTACAGAGCTTGATGCGATTACGGATAAAGAGTCTGAAGCTTACTATAAGACTTGGTTCAACTACTCATCAGATAACGCCTATAGAACTTATACTGCTTGGGTAGATTACTTATATGAGCTTGATATTGCAAAACCTGAAACGATTGAATACGCAGGTCAAAAGCAAGTGGTATCTGAGCCTATGAATCCGGCTGCTTACACAGTTCGTCCTATGGTCTTCTCAGAGAGTGAAATGTTGTACTACGGTTTGAAAGAGTCTGATTTAACACAGGTTGAGAAGAAACTTCAAGAGGTAGCGAAAGAAGTTCGTAATGATTGGTTAAATGTTATGAACTATTACACTCTTGATGATGTGGTGCTAAATACTGCAAGTGCTATGATTGCGACATTTGATTTCAACCGTATCTTTTCTCAAACTGGGTTCAACCAACGCCAAGTAGTTTTTGAACCTCAAGGATTTGAATTAAAAGCTTTCGGTTGGGACGCTTTCCTTCGTATGATTTTACAGAATGCGACAGGTGAGAGTTTGGTGTATAACCAAACTTTGAAGTCGGACATTTATGAGATTGTAGCTGAGAAAGATGGGTTTGTAACACTCTTCATGATGTGGTTCAACTCCTTTGTAGTAGTATACTTGGTACCAACTCTATTGATTTTAATTTTGTGTTGCTTACCTATTGCTATGATGCTTTCGGTATTCGCGTCCTTTATTCGTCAAGATAAAACATTAGTTAAGTCTTTTGCTACAGAGTGTATGTTACCGTTCTTACTTGTTTTAGGTGTAAACATTATGTTAGCCTTCACTGTTTCTATTCTTATGGGAGATGGTGGAAATCAACTTGTAACGGGTAATTTAGGTGAGAGTCAATCCTTTAATTCTCCACGTTCCACTATGGGGGTTTTAATTGCAGTAACTTTAGTAGCTTGTGCTTTGTATTGGGTAGCAGTAGCGAACTTGTTTAAAGGTCTTTATAGAAATGCTCGTATTGTTTCTATCCCAGTGAAAGCTGGTGTACAGATGGCTGCAAGTTTAGTTGTTGGCAACTTAGAGAAAGTGAAGAATATTGCTAGTGGGGTAGATTCTTCGGTATCTAGTGCTTCAAATAGTCGAGTTCGTGATGCTGTAGGTAACGCAACAAGCTCTGCATCGGACTTTACTCGTCGAAACTTAGGTGGTGCGGGTTCTAGGTTTAAACGGATGTTTGGTAGAAATAGAAGTTCTAAGCGTACTCAATCTTCTGCTTCTAAACAAGCTGATACTGAGGTAGCTAAAGAACTTGAAGGTCTATTTGATAAACCAACTGCACGGTCGTCTAGTCAAGTAGACACTCAAAGTAAGTTTGATGCTTTAGACAAAGAGCTGAAGAAAGATAGTAAATCAGACAATGATGCATAGCAAATAGTTGTCTGTCAAGGGTATTTATGATATTCTTGTAAGTACAAAGTCTGGAATAATGGCTTTGTGCTTTTAGTTAGAATTGGATTTAGACTTGAAGAATGTGAGGTTACAGTATGTTTTTTGAACCCATGTTAAGGTTCTTAATATTGCCAATTATAGTTTTAGTAGTAACTCTTCTGTATCCTTTAATTGGTCGATTCTATCGTCATTTTGCTAAAAACTCTATAAGAAGACGAAAGCAAAACTTAGAAGAATTGAAAAAGAGTCGAGTTGAGTTACAAGAAGAGGTAAGTAAAAAAGACCTAACAGATGAGGATAAGAAAAAAGTTGAAAGTGTTTTAGTGGAAACGGCATCCAATGAAGTAAAAGAGCGCTTAAAGTTGTTGACTCTTCGTTCGTCCTTGGTTTTTAATCGCTTTCTAACTTGGTTGGCTAGATTAACTTCTATTGTTTTAGTTTCATTTGGTTGGACATTTATGATTGCAACTATTGGAGCTTCCGCTGCGGTTACTTATGTTGCAATTATGGCTACGGTTGATTGCGCACCTACTGAGGTTAATACTTCACAAGGGTCTAATTCAACCAACACAAACTCTCAGAATGCAGGTTCTGTGGATTTATCTACAGAAGTAACTGATTGGGCAAAGGATTATGAAGGTTTTACTTTCATTGGAGACTCTTTAGGAGTAGGGGTTGAACCTAAATTAAAAGGGTATTTCCCTAAATCGACCTTTGATAGTAAAGTTTCAAGAGCCTTTGAGAGTTCAGATAGTACACTCAGTGGTATTGAGACTGCCAAGAAATTGGAGTCTGAGAAGAAAATTAAAGATGTACTGGTTGTAGCGCTAGGTACAAACCAACCTCCAACACATGAGTTAATGGATAAACTTGTAGGTGAAGCGAAAAGTGCTAAGACAGTTATTTGGGTAACAACTGCTTCACAAGGGGGTCAAGGTTCTTATAACAAGGTAGATCGTGATAAGATTGCAGAGACTATTAAATCTTATGTAAGTAGTAAGTCAAATATGGCTTACCTAGATTGGAACCAGTACGTTCAAGAAAACTCTAAATGGGAGGAATTAACGTCTGACTCCGTTCACATGAACGACAAAGGTTATGATTTATACTCTAAGTTCCTCACTCGCGGTATCTTTGATGTCATTAAGTCTCATGGTTCTAGTAGCGATAACTTAGTAACAAAAGCTATTAGGAAGATTAAATGTAAACCAAGGCAACATAAAACCAAGGCTTCAACTAAATCTGATGCTAGTGGTCTTTCTTCAGAGGATGGTCAAGATAACCCTCCGGCTGATGCCTTTAGTTCTTGGGGTTGGCGCCCAGAGGATTTACCTGAGGGGTTAAAGCCTTACATTATTAACCCTAAAAATTACGGTATGGATTTTGGTTTACCAGGTACAGGTTGGTTTCAATATCCAGCAGACCCAAGTATTAACGGTCAGTGCGTAGCTTTGACTATTTCTTTAGGAAATCATATTTGGGGTAGACCTCAAGAAAGTGTTCAAGGTCATGGTGCTTTGCAAGCGGGGGCTTGGGCGAATATTTTCGGCAATCGGACAACTAATACACCTAGACGTGGTGCTATATTCTCAGATATGGAGCATCCAACTTGGGGACACACAGGTATTGTTTGTACTGTATTTAAAGATGGTACATTGCTTACAATCGAGCAAAACACTTCTTTAGCAGGTTGGGATTACCGTGGTGAGCAGTATGTTTGGTATTACCGTATTTACCGTAAAGAGCAGTGGCAAGGTCTTGGTATGGAGTTTGCTTATGATGAAACAAAAACCCCAATTTTAAAGTAATCGGTAGAAAGTAGTAGTGATTTGAAAGTATTGAAATGGATTTTAACAGTTGTATGTGGAGTAGGGTTAGGAACCCTAATAGCTCTCGGTATCCTCTACTTCAAAGGTGAGCAAGAAGTTCGTCACGAAAAGGATTCTCCCACTGAGGTAAGTTTAAAACAAGAAGAAACGAAGTCGGTTGAAGACAAAGTTCAAAGTGACTTGGAACTTAACTTAGCAAGAGCAAGAGGTTATTTGTCAGAAGGTGCTATAATAACAGATAGCGCCAAAGTAAAGGAACAACAAGAGTCGATTGAGAAGTTGCTTGAAACTTTTCGTGGAGGAAAAGACGACAGTCGCTTGAAAGCAGACTCTAGCGGTATCTCTCTTCGTTACGCAGTCGAAAAACAAGGCTATAAATTAAAGTCTGATAGCTTTGAAGTTTGGTCTACCAAAGATCCTGATGTTGTAAATAACTTGTTTGTACTAACAGGTGGTAAAAATGATGATATGTACTTAGTTTTGTCTTATGAGAAGACGGCTAACACTTTCCACATTATTTACTTGTACGGAGGTAAACCGGACACATTCGGTTAGAAATACCTCTCAGGAGTCTCAGATTGCCCCAGTTTCGATTTTAAATTAAGGGTAGTAAATTTATATACTTGAAATTTAAAATCGAATAGAGAGCAAATGATAGCCTTATATGAAATTGCCAAGTAAACAAGAACGTTTGCTTGGTTTTCTTATTTTTAGCAAATGCTTTCTTGCGTTTTTCTCAAAAATAATGTAAAATAAAACCATTAAGTAAATTTAAGTGATAGGAAATAGAAGATGTTCAAAGATTCTCGTAAAGGTTGGATTTCAAAGCTCACAGTAGGTAGCAAAGTAGGAATTAAACACAAAGATGTAATTTATGGAGGAACGGTTTCCTTAGTTACTGCTTTAGGGGTTTTACTAGTTCGTTGTGAGAATAACTTGAAATTCAAAATTATGCCTGATGGTTACAGTTCTACGAAAGACTCGGAGGTTCTTCCTTATGGGGAAGTTGAAGAAAGTTAGTATTTACGGTGGGGTTTTAATTGGAACAACTCTATGTAGCCTAGCGGTATCTACCTTTTTTCTTCAAAATTCGGGAGATGGTCAAACTTTTGATTTGAGTCGATTAGCTCCTTTAGTCTCCGAGGAAAAAACAAGAGGTCAACTTCAGTATGAAAATGCTTGGTCTGAGCAAATTGAATTAGAAAATCAAGTGAAACCTTTCGAGAATTACATTATAAATTGGGTTGCAACTTACACAGGTCGTAAAGGTTTTCAAGGACAAAACACAAGTAGTTTGAAGTTTGGTACTTTGGAGAATAAAGGTTCTTACACCAATATGACAGATTTGGTAAAACATTACCCTAACTTACTAGGTGTTATAGAGAAAGTAACCATTCAGTATAGTTACGACTCTGTAGCAAACCAACTGGTACAAAGAGTCTCTGTTTATAAAAGGGGTGTAGAAGGGTATCGACAAGCAACAGTGGTTTACGATTCCACGGGTTCTGTTGTTGATTACACGTTAGGTAATTTTGTAAAAGTAGGTGGTTCTAGTGAAGAAGATTAAAGCGAAAGTTGTCTTATGGTTCTTGCACCTATTTGATTACAAATTATCGAGTAAAGCAAAGAGAAATGTACTAATAGGTCTTGCAGTATTGGTAACTTTAGGTTTCTTTGGTTTTATTGCAAACAATATTATTCAGTCTCATAATGAGGGTGCTAAATTCCAGAGAGATACAGAAGTTGCAAAATCAGCAAAAGAAGTTGTTTCAAATTATGCAGATGAAACCTTTGCAAAAGAACACTTGAGTTTAACAACAAGTCAGTGGAAAGCAAAAGATAACAATTTTGACTATTCTTTAGCTAAGACTTATATGACTTACTTAGCCTCGGTTGAGGATAGTGCAAGTGCAGAAAGAGCTTACAAAGCCCTCCCTTGGGTATCCCCAAAAGTCGGAGATTCTTTACTCTCTTGGCCGGACGATTACGCACCAAGTGTAGATAGACTTATAAATTTAAAAACACTATCGAGAGTATATAGTGCTGGGGGTTCAGACAAATGGTTTGCTTTGTTTGATGTGTCTGCAACCAACAAAATTGGAACGCGCGTAGAGTCTTTGGTTTCGGTAGAGTTAGCAGTAAGTGAAGGTGAAGTGACCTATTGGAAGATTGAACATGGAGGATTGCGATAGTGGCTGATTCAAAGCGAAACTATTCAGAGGGGTATTGGCTTGTAAAACCTCAATTAGGAAAATTAACAGTAACAAACTTAGTGAACTTTGCAGAGGCAGAAGGAGCTTATGGTGTTGCTAGTGGTGGAATTTTAAGACTAGGTAAAAGTGCCTTATTCTTTGGATTTTACATTGTATTGTGTATTGTCCTTTCTGTAATTGTAAAGAACTGGTTTGTAAGTCTTCTTTTGTGGGTCTTGTTATTCCCATTTCCTTTTCGTTTAATTTCCTTGTTTGTATTCAATGAGCGAAAGGTTAAGAAGGAGTTCAAACTGAGGGAAGAGTTGAAGTCTAAGACTGACACTTCCTTGTTCTCCCACTTCTTCGGTATCTACGATATTGATGAGACTTTACCTTATGTCTGCTATATGTTAGATGGTAGTATTGGTATTTTCATTCGTTGTGTCCGTAAGACACAAGTAGGTAAGGTTCAAGAGAAAGCCTTTCAACATGGTCAAGGGTTGGCGAACTTTTATAATCAATGTGCGGCTTTAAATATAGTGCCAGAGTTGATTGACTTGCAAGCAGCGAACTCTTATGATGAGCGTTTTGATGACTTGTACAATCACTTAAATGAGGTGTCTTCTCCAACCATGCAAAAGGTTCTATCTTCTATGTACCATCATTGGGAAGATAACTCAAGTAGTTCTCAGTTAACTTATGAGTATTTCTTACTCCGTGGTTCAGGAGACCCTATGGTCTTTTGGGATAAAGTAACCTCCTTGATGTCTGCTCTTATGACTGCAAGTTACAAGCGTATCCAAGTGTTGAATGAGGAACAAATTGGAACTTTGGTAGAGGATTTATATGGTTTAACCGAGTTTTCAGTAACAGAAGCCATGAACCAAGCAGTTCAGAAGTCAGAGCGTTCAAGTCTTCGTCTATTGTGGTTGGGAGACGCCCAAAACCGTAGAAAACAAGTAAATACTTCTCTAGCAGAAGCTCGTTTGAAACAAGAAGAGCAGTACAGAAAACAACAAGCACAAGCAAGGGTATCCGCTGAACAAGCGAAAACTCAACCTAAGAAAACCAAGAAAAAAGGTAAAGAGAAAGCAAAACAAACCCAAGCAGAAGTATTGGACTTGTTTGGAACAGAAAGCAACTCAACAAAACAAGCAAGTGGCTTAACAAGTGTGCTTGAAACAGATGTTTCTGCGGAAGAGTTGTCAACACCTGTGGATAACTCTCCTAAGTCTGTGGATAAAGGTGCGGATGTGAGTGCAGAAGATTTGTTTGGTGGCTCTAGTAGTCGTCAAGTGAATAAAATTGAAAGTTCAGATGAATTGGACTTATTTTAGGATAAGAAAGTAGAGGGTGTCTTTAGATGATTGGTTTAATTTTTGGAGAGAAGAGTGAGCAAGTAGTAAATGCAGTGAGGGAGTCGCATGGTTTGAAAGAGGTGGAAGGTTTCACTTCTATCGGTGCTTTTCTGAACATGGCGAGTCGTAAGGCTCTTCGTTGTGAGCGTTTGATTATTAACTGTGTAAATGTAAATTCACCGCAAGAGTTTAGCAACTTGCGTACTTTTTTAATGGATCACGCTCGAACTACTGAAGTTGTACTCTTTGGTCGCTATTTTGAGTCCGCAGACTTGGAAGTAGTGGATTCCTATTACAGTTTCTTTAGTGAGCCGATTTATACAGATTATTTGCTACAAACAAATGAGCAAGTAAATGTGGATTTAATTGCAAACAACTTATGTAAGAGTTCTTTAGACACTATTCGTTTAGAACATTCTAGTAAGAAGAATATGAAAGCGGTTGTTAAATATGGAACGGAGCAGTCTGCGGTATCCTCGCAAGAGCCTACATTTACTCCTCCTAAACCGATAGCAAGTAATGGTTCTGTGGTGAAGTCTTTTGGTTATGGTGGGAAGGTCTTTGGCAAGAAGAAACTCACAAAACAAGAGTTAGCAGCGGTTTCTAAGTTAGATAATGAAATCTATGCAGTCTTACAGTTAGCTCAGTCTAGGTAGGTGGTTTGATAAAACATGGACTACATTTTAACAACAAAAAACGTTCGGTATCCTAGTTGTACAACTGTTTCTAGCATTAAACAGATAGAACGTATTACTATGAAAACGACTCTCATTATTGAGTCGTATACAGATAAAGACTTTGACTTCTTAGTATTTATTTTAAATGCTATGAGAGACAACTCTTTAACCAAAATTGCTTACATAACTGAAACTCCTTCTCGCATTGTATTAGAAACTATGAAAACAGTAGGAGCTTATGTCATTCAAGATAGTTCCTTGTTAGATAATACGGAAAGTTTTTCTGACTTATTAGAGTTTATGTCTAGTCGTGAGATGGACAACCAAACAGACGAATTAACTCAGTTAGCGGATAGTTTCACGATTGTTGATGAGTACATTCGAGGTAAGTTAGAGGGTGAGCCTAAGTTAGTAGAACGTAAAATTTCTATGGCTTATGAACAGTTGAGTGATGTCCTACAAGAAGTGGTGTTCTCAGCAGAATTAAATGAAGAGCTACAAGCCTTTCTTTTAACGGCTTCAAGTCGTTTAAAGATTGCAGAAGAGCAGTTGTCAAAACAAGAAGATGAAATCAACAACTTGAAAACTTCTTCATTTGGTGGGTTTGGTTCGATTAACACTTATACTCAGTATAGTTACACAGGAAACTCTAAGGTCTTGTTGATTAGGGAGCAAGCCCCCACTCGGTATCTGACCTCATTCTTGTCAGCTTATATTGATTGGTTAGCGAAAGTGCCAGAGATACAAGCAAAATTGATTGTAATAGACCAAGCTACTGATTATGTAGATGCTCGTTACAAGTCTTTACGCAAGGTAGACTCTAGTAATATCACACGTGAAGCTTCTAAGTTGTACTTGTTGTCTGAGATGTACACAACAACTCCAACTACAAGTGTTATGAGTGCCTTAATGAGTCCCGGAATTGACTTATATGTGATTTTGGATAGAACTTATAAGCGCACTGCAGCGGTCTCAGGTAGAGGGATTACAACGGTTTACAGTGTTTCAAGTCGAAGACTGATGAGAGATTTAGGGTTGAACTCAGAAGAGACGATTGTGAATGATAATGGAGAACAATCTCAACTCGGTATCCTCGCTTTGATTGAAAGCTACGCAACAGATAAAGAGTCTCGTAAATTGCAACAACGTAGCGCTTTTGAATCGATTATGAAACGCTTAACTGAGTTGTGTAATTTGGGTTATTAAAGGCTTAGAGAGGTTGACATTATTGATGTTCAAGAAGAAAGAAAACAAAGTAACGAGCCTTTCTAAAAGTTCGTTAGAAAATCAGAAAACACAAGAAAACCAAGAAAAGCGTAAAGGTTTCCTTGACAAATATGTAGACTTGATTAAGATGTGGGATTCCGTTTACGATGAATACCGCTCACGTTATAACCCAGAGCGAGCTTTGGCTTCAAGTAGGCGCTTGTATATGGATTCTAACTTTACTTATAGTGGAACTCAAAACGTAACGGCTTATTATGTCATTGATGAATTACCACCTGAATTTGAAATGGGGTATCGTGCAACGCTTCGCTCCATTGTACCAGAAGGTATTTCAATGAACTTCATTGAATCAAATGAGCCTTTTGAAATTAACTGGGATGATCCTAAAGTTAAGACTCGTTTGTCTGTTTTAGATGAAGTGAGTGCGAAAAACCAAGAAGAGTCAAGCAAGGGTTCGAGGTTCACTCAGCACAAGTATGTAAAGACAGCTCAAAAAGATGAGCGCTTGTCACTTTCTGTAGAATACGCAAATGACGCAACTTTGAGTGACCAAGACAAGCGTTACTTATATAAAGTCCGAGTTATGATTATCATAACAGGTCATAGAGGACCTGAGTTCACAGATGTCTTAAAAGATTTTGAACACATGTGTTCTCATAGAACAGGAATGCAAGTTCGCCGAGTTACCGGTATCATTGCAGACACCGTAGGTGATTTCTCTCCGTTTAACTCTGAAATGTCTAAGGAGAGCAAGCGTAAAATTCGTTCTACCTTTACTTCAGATGAATTGAGAGCGCAGTGGCACCCATTTGAGCAAGGGTTTGTTGGTTTCGGTACAACTTACTTAGGTACGAATATTGAAACGCACTCCCCTGTCTTCCACCAATTTAAACGCGACGTAACAGACGCTGAGATTGTAATTGTAATCGGTATGTCTGGTTCAGGTAAGTCCTTTGAAATGAAGTTGTTGGCTACACAGTTTGCAGCCAATGACAGCATGATTATGACCATTAACGACTATGAAGGTGGGGAATACAAGGGTCTCGGAACCTTGCTAGAGAAAGATTTCCAAGTCGTTTCCTTGGACTTAGGTATGGGTTCAGGTCGCTACCTCGACCCAGTTCCGATTGTACCTACAGGTGATGAAGAGATGGATAACACCTTGTTTACTCGCTCTCGGAAGAATATTATTGACTTGTTTAGAGCGGTAGCAGGTGCAGAAACTCTGAAGAAATACGCTTGGATTCCTTTGATTGTTGAGCGTGGAGTTGACCTATTTTACAGTGAATATGGAGTCTCAATCAACCCCGAAACGTGGCACGCCCTCGATGGTTGCTCGATTTACACGGTTTATAACTACTTGAAGAAATACCGTCCGAACTTAGAAGATGTGTTGAGTTCTATTACAGAGGAAGACAAAAATGTTTTAAGTGAAGATGATATTAAAGAGTTGTATAAGTCAGCTTTGAAAGACTTCCAAAGAGACTACATTTATTTCTTGGAAACCTTTGGTGCTTACTTTGAACCAAGCAAGAAGTTAAACAACTACTTTAAATACCCAGTTTACTTAAAAGACATTATTGATGCGAAGTTGGTTATTTGCGATTACAACATGAGAGGGGTTCCAGAGAGTCAATTATCTGAATTGGACGCTATTCTCATTCCTATGAACGCTGCAACCGTAGCCTATTACCGTACTGTGTATCCTTTCTCTCGTGGTCTTTATAATGTGAAGATTTGGGAAGAGCTTCAGCGTTTCAGCTCTCTTCCAAACGCAGTAGAAATTTTGAAAACTCCAATCACAGGGGGTCGTAAGGCAGGGGATATTAACATTGTCGCTTCTAATGACCCAGTTAAACTGGTTGAAAAAGATGAGTTTTCTCTGTTTGCCAACTACACACTAGCTATGGTTGGTAAAATCAAATCTCCAGTTTACCAAGAGATTGTATGTAAAGCCCTCGGTATCACTGACTTGGCGGATGAATTAGCTGAGATTGGTGCAGTTATTGAAGAAGATGAAGGGTTGGTAGCTGGTTATGACCAAGTACACGCAGAACCTTATAAAAAAGCCTTTGTCTTGAAGTTGAACTCTGGGGAGTCCGCAGTTGTAAAAGCAGATATTCCACGTGTGATTAGTGATACACCATTGTTCAGAACAGGGGTAATTGCACAAGATAAGCAGTAAGATAGTTTAGGTGATTTGAAAAATGATGTTATTAAGTTTAATTCTCTTTTTAGGGGGTATCCTTTGGGGGGTCGCAAACTCCATAACCTCTGAAAAGTTGAAAGAAGAGGTTAAGAAAAGTCGTTTCCTCGTAATTGGAGTAGGTGTGGTCTATGTTTTAGTAGTCCTTGCAGTAACGTTAGGAGGTAAACGATAATGGATTGGAGAAATTCAAATGACGACTTAACAAGGCAGTCAGATGCTCGTAGAGAGCGAGAAAATCAACAATTTGAAAATGGTATTTCAGGAGACCGAGGAGGTTTTGGTGGTATGCGCCAAGGTCTCGGTGGCGACCCTTTAGCTCGTATGAGAGGTGCGCAACCTGACCCTTTTGCAAATCGAGTAGGTGGGGGTTTACCACAAAGACCACCTTTCGGACAACCACAAGGATTTCCACAACAAAATCAGCCACCACAACATTTAAGTCAACATGAAGATTGGATGGACAAAATCTTTAAGGTTGGTAAAGGTCTTTGGAAACATTTATCCTCCTATGTGTGGCCTGTTTTATCTGAGTCGGATGATATGTTCAGAAGTGACTACAAATTAAGAAAAGGGTTAACGGCTGCCCTCTTGTATTATGGTGCAGTAGGTGGTTTTTCGTTCTTGTTTGGTTTGTTTACAAGATTTGCAACTGCTCCTGGTATCTTCATTTCGCTTGTAGGCGGTGGAGTGAGTGGTGGTATTTTCTTGTATAAGAACTCACAGAATAAGGAGTGGGGTTTGGTTGATGACTCTCCAAAAGAAGAAGTTATCCTACAAGCTCCACAACCTTCTGAGTTTGGCGCACCAAGAGACTTTATGGATGATGGGTTTGGTTCTCCAAATCCTATGGTAAGCTCTGACCCTATGAGTGGCTTCGGACAACCCCCAAGAAGAGAAGTTCCAAATGAGTTTAAAAACTTTGGTTCAAGTGGAGGTTGGGATGATGAGGAAGATGAACTTCCCTTTCCCAAAAGACAAGGTTTTGAGCCTATGAAAAGACCTAAACCAACTCAATTTGATGAAATAGAAGACGAGGAAGATGAGTTTACACCTCATTCTAAGGGTATCCCCTCAAAAGGAGCAAGCGCCAAGGACATTTGGGGGAGCATAGATGATGAGTCTGAGGACTTAGAAGAAGACTCGGGAGAAACAGAAGACTCTTCGTCTAGTTCAAGGGAAGAATTAGAACACCCTAAATTGGAAGAAGTATCTGAAAGTGCTTTTACTTCAGATTTAGCGGGTGGTTTAGTAGAACCAGAGTTAGTAACTAGAAGTCTCTTGCTAGATAAATACTTGTCTGTCTTAGATGGTTCTAGTTTGAAACCGGACTGGTCTCGTGAGGTTTCTAAGAATAGCTTAGAGTTTAAACAGTTAGAGACTTTCCTTCGAGACGCCCAAACGGGTGGAGTTAAAGGCTTGTCTGAAATGGATTGGGTAAATGTCGAGTCCATTACAGAGCGTGTGTCGGTATTTGAAATTATCACTGACCGCCCAGAGAAACTAAAAGGGAAAGAAACTCTCTTTGCAAAAGAAATTACTGAGTTGTTGAAAGACCAAATGAAAGATTACTTTGGTGAAAATGTAACAACTACTGCGGTTGGTAAAGGTAGTCGTATTGCTATTACTATCTTTAAGCAAACTGGTACGTCCTTTATGTTGAGAGACTTGATTGCTTCAAGTAAAGACTTCTTCCTAGATACTAAGAATGAACTCCCAGTAGTGTTCGGAGCTGATGAATACGGTGAACCGATTCTCCTTGATTTGGCGAAACACACAGGTACAATTATTGCAGGGATGGCTCGAACAGGGAAGTCTGTTCTCGCTACCGGTATCGTCAACCAAATGATGGCTTTAAACTCTCCTCGTAAGGTTCAAGTTGTTGCAGGAGATATGAAAAACAAAGATTCAGACTGGTACCAAATTACCTTACCTCATTTGCGTAGATTTGCAACAGGTACAAAAGCCATTATGGACTTGCTTGATTGGGTAGTCTCAGAAGAAGCTCCTCGAAGAAAACGCTTGATTGGAGATCAGTTAAAAATTCAGAACTACAATGCGAATTGTTCTGACGAGTCTGAACAGTTGCCTTACTTATTCGTAGTTTTAGATGAGATTATTTCCTTTGCTGAGAAATTAGACAAAGATGAAAAAGTAACCTATAAGGCTTACCTCAGTGAAATTCTAACTGCCTTTCCAAATGTCGGTATCTTCTTGATTTTTGTACCTCACCAACTGCACAATGATTACTTCCCTAAAACCGCTTCTCGTATGGTGGGGAATAGATTTGCAGTTAAAGCGGGTCAACCAATTCAGAAAACGATTTGGGAAGACTCATACAGACAGATTGATTTCCCAACTACTAATACAGGTGACTTTGCTTACACCCTCGCTGGGTCTGATGAGCCGAAGTTCGGTCACGCTCCTTTGATTATGAGCATGAATGGTGGGAAAGAGCGTTTGGATAAGCTATACGAAACTCAACGTAAGATGTGGACGAAGCTATACCCAGAAGAAGCTGCTACCTCTGCTTATGTAACTCGTTTAAAAAATGAGCAAGCAAGTCAAACTTTAGGTAAGCTTGGTATTTCTGTTTCCGACACGGACTTTGCAGAAGAAGACTCTTTACGTTTCCCTAAGTCTAACACAAGTAATATAGACTTTATTAGAGACATTTAAAAGCATAGAGCAGAAAGGTAGGAGTTGTATTATAAATGGAAATTACATATCCAATTAGTAGTTCTAGGTTTCTGCTTGCAATGCAAGTATACGCTAGAAAAATGGCTTCGTATGAGACTTATGAAGAGGTTAAAAAGAGGGAGTTTGAAAGAATTTCTCTCTTCCGTCCTCTTCCTACTGTTTCAAAGGAGAGCATTAAGACAGAGGTTGTAGAAGACAGTCCTCGGTATCTTCTCGAAACCGAAGGTTCTGAAGAGGAGACTGTTGAATTAGAGTCTTTGTTTGAGGGATTTGAAAGTCTTAAAGACTCAGACTGGTTGACTTCTATGAAGAGTAAAGAAGAAGTTAATCGTAGAGACGAGGAAGAAGAGCAAGACCCATTACAAGGAGTTTCCTTTGCAAGTTTGGGGTTGAGTAGTAGTTCTTCTGATGATGAGCAAGAGTTAGAGTTGCGAGAGTTTGAAGTAGACCCTTCAGAGGATGAAGATGAGTTTTCTGACCCTCTCTCAAACTCTCCAAAATCGTCTCTAAACAACCTTGGTTCAGAAGTGGATAAAGTATCGACCTCAGAAGAAAAATCAAATCTGAGCCAATCTGAGACTTCTGAGAGCAATTTAGAGAGTGAACCAACTAGAGTAGAGTTCAAAGAAGAAATTTTCCGTTCGGACTATGTAGGTAAAAGAGAGCCTTGGACTTATGTGGCGAAAGAAAAAGAGGTTGTAAAACCTCCTCAAACTCAACCGAGGGTATCCGCACCAGAGGTTGCACCTCGTAAGGTTCAAGAACCTCAATCAGCTCCTCGTCCTCAAGTTATTTCTACTCCTAAACCTAAACCAATGGTTAAACCTCAGTTAATTGTGCAGAGACCTCAACCTCAGACTCAAGTTCAAACGAATGATAAAACAGTTCGCATGGTCAATGAGGATTTTGTGTCTTACTGTCGTAGGAACTTGAGAGTACAAGAGCAAGTAGCTTTAGGTTATTTCTCTCCAAGTGAGATTGAGTCTGCAGTAAGACAAGGTAAGGTCTTGCGTAAAGGTGGGGTTCTCATCTTTGCTCACTCATAGTTAGAAAGGTTTTTCAAAGTTGTGAAATTAGTAGAAAATATTCGCTTTGTGAAAGTCAATGCAGAGGGTATCCCAAATGGGATTTGCGGAATTTGCTCTGCTTTAGTAGGTGGTTGGCTTGTGGTTCACGGAATTAAAGTGAAACGACAAGGTTCACAATATAAGGTTTTGTTCCCAGAGCGTAAATTGTACGCAGAAGTTTATAAACCCGTTGTAACTGCTTTAAATCCAGAGTTTAAGAAAGAAGTAGACGCTCTCATTTTAAGTGAGTTTTACAAAGCACTAGAAAATAAGTAAAAGTTAAGGTTCAACCCTTGACTTTTTTCTTTTAGTTTGCTAAAATTAGATATAAAAATAACAAGAAAGGCGAAAATTTGTGGCAGTAACCGAAGTCTCATTTTACAATGGTGGTTTTATCGACAAGTCAGCTCCTATACAACGCTACAAGTTGTTAGATAGCATTATTCAAAAAGCCAATGAGGATAAAGACCAAGTAGGTTTTCCGGAGTTAGCAGATAGTTTATTAGATTTAACACCTGAACAAGTAGAACAAGTCATTGCTACAAAATCGTCTTTAAAAGAAGGTGTAGCAAAAGGCTCTCTTCGGTGGTATCAAACCTATGGAGTCCATTTTATTTTAGCTGCACGCTCGGCTCTTATTATGGATAGCGTAGGGTTAGGGAAAACCGCTACGGTTGCTTCGGTTATTAATCATGTAGGAGCTTTAAAACAGAGAACTAAGGGAAGACCTTTGCGTTACTTGTTCTTAACTGAGGTTGGTTTGGTTGCACAAGCTCGAAAAGAGTTAATTCGCTTTACAGGAGACTATGTAGCAACAACCACAGGAGACTCCAACCAAGTAAGTGCTTTTATCAAAGAGCAAAAAGAGGTAGGGTATTCTAGTGGTGTAGTTGCTTCTTATTCAGCAGTCTCTTCAAGTCACGAGTTTATGTTGTGGCTTGCACACACTACGAAGTTACATGGTAAATTTGATTATTTCTTTATTGATGAAGGTTCGGTGTTGGGTTTTACGAAGTCTGATATTTATAAGGCTTGTAAAACTGTACGAACTAAGTTTGCAAACCATGTAGTTGTAATGAACGCTACACCATTTGAGAAGTCTATCGAAGGGATGTATAATCAGCTTAATTTCCTTTTTCCCGATGCGATGCCTTTAAAGACAAAATTTGAAGAGTTGTTTGTGAAGAAATCCTTTCAAACTCACCAAATCTTAGGTTATAAAGACCCAGAGTTGTTTAAACTCTCAACTCGATTTATGGCTTTTGGTACGGCTCGTCAAGAACTAGGGGTATCGGTCAAAAACTCCACGTGTGAGTTGGTTTTATATAAACCTTCACAATATCAAAATCAATTATTCAGCAAGACTAGATATAAGCGGTATGTTTGGGACGAACCTTCTTGGTTCGATCCTGACTTAGACATTACACCAGAAGTCTTACCGAAGTTGCAAGTGATTGAAGACTTGTTTAAATACCGTATCGGTCAAGACAAAGCCTTGATTTATGTTCATTCTGTTGAAGCTCAGAACATTTTAGTTCGATTCTTAGAAGGTTTAGGAATAAAAGCTCTCACCATAAATGGAGAGGACAACACTCCTAAGAAGAAAGAAGCCAAGTTAAAAGAGTTCCACGAAGGTAGCTATAGAGTTATTGTAACTAACTTGAAGAAGGGTCTGAACTTAGGTTTTATGAACCACTTGATTTTCTACTCTTTCACAGGAAATTCAGGAATAACGAATCAGATTGAGGGTCGTGTTGTCCGTAGCCAAGATATTCATGATAAGCACTTGTACTTAGTTTTAGCTAGAAGAGAAGAGTATAAAGTCTTAGAAGAAGCTTGTAAGAATACAAAAGATAGATTAGCTCATACAAAACATGAAGTAAGTCTGCTGAACAATTACTTTTTAAACCCAGACTTAGTGAATACAACTATTGAAGTCGCAAAACAAGAGATTTCAGAGGGCGCAAGCTCGTCTATTGTAGCGGTATCCTACTCGAACCAAGATATGAGTGGGGTTGTGTCTTATCCTAAATGGTCGGATGATTTAGAAGAAACGAAAGAAGGTTTAACTTTAAGTTAACAAGAGGTAGTAACATGAAAAGATTTCAACCAGTAAACTACAACGAAGATAAAGATTCAATCTTTGTTTATATCGCTCCAAAACCAAAAGAGACAGAAGACCAAATGGTTCTTTATACTTCTGTGAACAACAATTACAAGTACGCTCATTACTGGTCTAACAACTGGCGCAAAGTACATGGGTATCCCCTCTTGCGAAAGAAAGCTAAACGGTTTGGTTTCTATGTCAAACCAGAGCTACAGTCAGTTGAAAGCACTAAGAACATTCGCTCTGCAGTTGCAGAAGTTGATGAAATTTTAGATGAGTTGGGTTATACAAGATGGAGTTAAAAGACTTTGAAGAGTTAGCTAAGCTAGGTTTAGATAGCTCTTCTAAGATTGAATTTTATGATATGAAGAATTTTAAAGAAGATATTTTAGCTAATACGTTTTCCAACTTGTACATGATAGGTGCTGAAGTAGAAGATAAAACTCACGCGCCTTACGGTTTATTAGTTGGTGGTTCTAGCTTGATTGTTTTCTTTGAATAAACAGTAGGAAAAGAAGAAGTAAATAAGGAGATTGTGTAAGTTGAAGTCTTACTTATATTTATCAGACATTCATGCAAATTATGAAGTTTTGAAACAGTTGGAAACATTACCAGAGTTCACAGATGAGAATTGTGAAATTCGTTTTGGTGGAGACTACATTGACGGTTTCGAACTAAAACCAAATGCTACCTTAGATACCCTTCATTTTGTGAAGGGTTTGTGTGATAGTGGTAAGGCGAAAGCGATTGTGGGAAACCATGATATTTTCTTGTTAGATAGTGCTTTCCGTCCATTTACTACAAATTGGTGGTATATGAGTGGACGAGAAGAAACACTCGCTAATTTGGGTATCCCTTTTGCCTCGGAAAGCGATTTAAGAGAACAGTTGTTGTTTCACTTATATGATGAACTAGTTTGGTTGCGTTCTCTACCTTATTACTTAGAAGATGGTAAGAACATTTTAGTCCACGCAGGGTTTGAGTTAGATTTACCTTTAGATAAGCAAGATACGGAGGGGATGGTCTGGACTCGCGAGTTTTACATCGACTCTTTAAATCATTTAACAGATGTTGATTTACACCCAGACTTTAAAGGAAAAACAATTATTTCAGGGCATACTCCGACTTGCACAATGGGAAATTATGAACACCCCATAAATCCTTGCCAAATCTTGAAAGATAGCTTAGAATTAGACGAAACTCCTTTAGTTACTCGTTACTTTATTGATGGTGGTTCTAAGTCTGGTTCTGAGTTCTCTCGTATTAACTTGTTGAAGTTAGATGAAAACGGTCAAGAACTGTGGCAAGGGTATCTTGATGAGCAAGGATTTCACAAATATCCTTTGGATAAAGTTAAGAAGTAAGGAGAAAGCTGATTTAGATGATAATAAAAACACCAATGATTTTAACCGACTTAGAAAAGTTGGTAACAGATTATACAAATAAAGACCATAGCTCCCAAGGTTTCAATTTCAAGTCTAGTGGGTTTGATTACGAATGGGAAGTTAGCAAGCTCAACTGGTACTTCTATTTTGATAGGGAAGACGCAAGTCTTTTTGTAGCAGACTTTCAAACTGTTCGAGACTATGCTTATTTCCGAATTGAGTTTCCACTATATCTTTATCATGGAAGTGAATTTTGCTCAGAAGACTCAGACGTGTTTAAAGATGTGGACTTAGAGTTTTCTTTCCGCAACGGTTGGCTCAAAATCACTACGATTATAACTGAGGAAACAGACTTACACCATGTGTTTGATGTGTTATTTTCGGTTTTAAAAGATTATAATTAAACGGAGATTGCGATGAAGTTATGTAAATCAACAGAGTGTTCAGACGGTTTAGTCTTTGACACAGTTGTGAATAAATTAGTTCCTTGTCCTTTGTGTGAGGAACTAAGAACAAAACAGGTAGTAGAGGGAGTGCAAGCTCAAGAAGGAACAACTCAAGGTTTATCTGAGAAATTAGGTCTTCGTAGGGTATTCTCTCGTTTGTTCGTAGATTTGCGACAAGTGTTAGGAGACTTAACAGCTGAGAGTTTAGATACAGAACAGTTCAACTCTATTGAAGATTCTATTGGAGCTTTAGTTGGTTCTTTGTCGGTGGGGAAAAAGCCAAAGACTTCTGTATTGTTTTACTTAGGAGTCCGAGCGGATATTGAAATGTTAGCTTTTTGGTTGCTAGGGTCTGCTTATAAAGCAGGGTTGAGTGTACATCCTTTTATTACACCTTTTCGCTTACAGGGTATCAAACAGAAGCGCGAAGACTACGAAAATCTCATGTTGAGCGAAGTAGTTGTTATTGCGTATAGTCCTTCTATGAGAGAAGATGGTTATTTGGTAGAGGACTTTGTAAGACAGCGTGCCTTTGAAGGGAAGTCCACTTATGTGATTTTAACGGACGGTTCTCAGATTAACAATGTCTTGCAACGTTTAGGTTCTGAGGATAGTTATTCTCCTCGCCAATACTTATATATCGGTATCCCTCGTCAGAATAGCACTGATGAAGAGCGGGTAGCAAGAACAAATCGAGTAATTCGCAATTCCAATAAGGTGCTAGGGTTGAATATGTCTGAGGTTGAATTAGAAGATGTAGTTCCTCAGAAAACAAAGGGAAGAGCTAAAAGTACACAGTCGAAAAGACCTGTAGCAACATTAAGTTCTGCAGAAGCAGACTTATATAACATATAAACTCTAAGTGAGGTTTTTGAAAATTTCAATTTCCTTGCTTATTTTTATTGATTTATAGTTCTTTTTGTGATATAATAAAGAAAATATTGATTTTTAGGAGTTAGAAGAAAATGAAAATTACACTTACAAGTGAAGTAGTTAACAAATATGCACCTTATGTACGAATTTCCACAACTAAAGCTAATCCTAACACTGGGTCTATTCGTGTTAGTAATTCCGGTGCTCGTTGGAGCTTATCTAGTACAGACTTTGCTCAGTTGTTTAAAGTTTCTATCTTTATGATGGCATACTCTGCTGAAACTGTTGAAAGTATTCGAAAAGAATATGATTTGCGTAAAGATGTCGAATTTGAAGTTCCAGGTATTTCTCCGATTGAAGTTATTCAACTTTCTGAATCTGCAGTAAATCGTGAGGTTCCTAAAGGTGGTCGTCCAAAACCTCAATTTGCAAACCTAGGTGGAGAGTTGATTATTTATGGAACTCAACCTCGTAAGGTAACAAAAAACTCTCAACCAGTTCAAGATGTTGAAGAGAAAGCAGAGGTGTCAGACGATTCGTCTGTTCGATTTCACAACGCAGGAGAGATTGTTCTATCAAACGATTTGGAAAAAGAGTTAGAAAATCTTAAAACTGAATATAAAAGAGTTGAAGATTCTCTGAAACAAGCAGAGGAGCGTATCCAAACTTTTGAGCAAAAAGAAAAAGAGTTTGCTTTGGATAAGATTCAGTGGGAGTCTGAAAAATCTAATATGGAAGATGAAAAGAAAGCTACTTCTGAATATATTAACACTTTAGAAAGAGAGCATGCAGAGAAAATTGAAGAAGTTCGTGACGAGGTACGTTCTAAACAAGCTCAAATTCTTCAGTTGAGTCAAGAACAAGACAATCTTAAAGTAGAATTAGAAGAAGCTCAAACTGCCTTAACTCTATTGAAGGAAGAGAAAAAGCAGAACTTTGTTAAACGTTTCTTCTTAGGTTTGACAAAGCTTTTTGGACGAAAATAAGGTAAAATAAGATGGTTTCAGTTGTAGAATTAGTATTGGCTAGTGGTAAGAGGGTTGACTTGCAAGCAGGAGACCAAATTACGATTGGTGAAGTTGGAGAAGAGTATAAAGGTCGTTGGTGTTGTCTATCAAAGACCTCGAATAGCTCCGATATTCGTAGATTTCTAATTGGCGCACCTGATGAAGCGTTGGTTAGTGTCGGTCGTAATAAGGTATCTTTCAAGCGTTCGGAGATCTTCTCGATTAAAGATGTCAACTCTAAACTTGATGAAAAATAACAAATAGATTATAGGTTGCTAAGGTGGGTTGGAATATGGTACATCCTTACTATACAGAGAAGATACTTCCCTTTTTGGAACACAATAAGGTTATGAATATGTTAGTCAAAACTCCCTTTATTGGTACGGGTTTTGAGCTAAAAGAATTAGCAAAAACTTTGAGAGCAGATGAAGAACTTCGCTATATAACTGCTTGTAAAAGCGGTCAAGCACGAGTTTTGGTTTGTGTGACCAATTTGCGTTTGCATATTTTGGATAAAGGGTTGATTTTGAACAAATATCAACTAACTGTAAACTTACCTCAGATTGCAAGTGTGCAAAGAGGTAGGGGTATCTTCTTTGGTTCGGTGGTTATTTCTGTTATGGGATTTGATGATAACATTTATCTCACTGACTTTTGGGGTAAAGACACAGAGAATTTTCAACGTATTTTGCAAGACTCCATAACTGATTATGGTTTGGGTCGTAGTTCTCTGACTCAACCTAACTACTATCAGCCACAACAACCTTACTACCCACAAGAGCCTTATTATCAACAACCCGTAGAAAGAAGATTTCAACAACCTATGTATGAATCCAACAACCCAGCTTATAATTACTTAACAGGAGAACCCTTCACAGAAGCAGAACTTTTGGAAATGGGTCTTGACCGATTTGGTCAACCTTTGGAAAAGAAACAAGCGCCTAGTCAACCTCAAACTCAACCTAGTCGTACAGTTTCAAGACCTCAACAACCAACTCAATCGAGGGTATCCCAAAATCAAAGACCACCTTTGCAACCTCGTGTACCAAGACCTCCAAAAGATGTCTCCAACATGACAACGCAAGAGAAATTTGATGCGCTTGAGCGTAGTGGGTGGTTCTAAATTATTGATTTAAACTGTAAATGGAAACAAATTAGAGAGGAGACTAGCTTTTAGTGTTTGAAGATAAAGAGCTTTGGGAGTTGATGTCTGAAGCAGAAGGAACAGAGTCTGCCTATGTGTCAGACATTACACCTTCTGAGATTTCAGATAAAAGCCCAGAGGTTCAACTTGAGTATTATGAAAACCAAGTGATGGGGTATCTTCTTAGAGACTTCGACTCTCTAAGGGGTCAGATGGGTCGCTTGCAAAACGACTATTTCCGCAATGAGAACTATGTGCTTTATTCTATGTTGAAGAAAGTACAGATGGAAAGAGGGTTGTTGCTTGACTTAGACTATTTGAAAGTTTACTTGCAAGCAAACGCTTCTGAGATTGCACAAGACACTGACCGTATTCAATTTGAGTCTTATGTAAGTGAGGGTTCAACTGCGATTGAAGGTTTGTTGGTTTCAGTAGTAGAGGTTTACCAAAAATACCGTAACCCCTCATTTTTGAAAGAGCCAACCTTTGAAGATGCTTTAACTCGCTTTAAGTTGGTTTATGCAAAGTTAGCATTTAATGACTCTTTGCAACAAGCTTCGATTGCCTTAACGAACCCAATTCGGTCTCAACGTAAGTCCTTCTTCGGTATCGAAGGTGCGCTTGATTTTCTTTCACAGAAAGTAAATAGTATTAAGGCTTCATTGGGTAAAGAAAACTCTTATCAACTTGTCTGTGCTTCTGATATTGACTTTGAGGAAGAAGAGTCTAACAAGCCTACTTTGTTGTCTAATTTGCAACATTTACCGACATTAAGTGCTACGATTGGTGGGATTTATACCAACACCTTTGCGGTCTTTGCAGCCCCAGAGAAGGGTATGAAGTCAAAATTTGCAGTTCGCTTGTCTCATGAAATTCTCCTAAACGGTTTTGGTATTTGTTTTTGGGGGAAAGAGGGGGGTTCAGGTAAAGTAATGGCTGAACTCCGTGCAACTCACTTTGACTATTACTACAATGTACAAAGAGGTCAAAACTACGAAAAGATTGCTGGTATCGACATTCAGCGTGGTACTTTAGATAGTTCTGTTGCTGAGCTAGAAAAAATTTCTCGTATGGACTTGGTAAGTAACCCAAATTATGGTAAAATATATTTACCAGATTATCCGTTTGAGTTGGAATCGGTTGAAACTGTCCTCCGAGTTGCAGCAGAGGAGAAAGAGTGTAAGTTTGTTGTTATTGACTACGCACAAGCGATGGATAGCATTCAGTACCCAGATAAGAAAACCATGCTAGAAAAGTTGTCTATTCGTTTGGAGACTTTGAAAGGTTTATTAGATATTTGTGTTTGGTTGCCTTCTCAGTTGGCTACTGACGTTATTCAAGATTTAGGTAAGGGTATCCACCGTGAGTTGCGGAACGTTACCGCTGACTCGAAAGAGTTAACAAAATCAGCAGACTTAAACTTGATGTTGTATACAAATGACGCTATGTCTGCAAAGAACATAGCCAAAATGTACTTACTTCCCTCACGTTTAGCAGGAGAGATGGCTCCACTTTCGGTTTTTACGGATAAGGTTGCGAATAATGTAATAGAAATGAAAGACCAAGTGATAGAAATGCGGAATGGTGAAGCTGTCGTCTTGGATGTTGGTGATATCAATGTCTAAATTTGAAATTTGTGTAAGCGTAGGAGATTTAGCGAAGTTCTTTAGGGTATCCGAAGATTATGTTCGTTCTCAAGCTCAATTTGAAGTAATAAAAGTAAAAGTTGGTTTAGAAGTTATTTCTAAAGACACTTACCCTCGTTTAAGTAAGGTGTTGTTCTCACAAGCACCTTCTTTGTGTGTTTATACTTTAGAGAAAGTAGTAGAGCAGTTAAAAGAGGTTTATGACAAAAAAGAATTTATTGATAAGTTCTTAGAGTCTGAACCTAGTGCGATTGTGAGAGATTTGTTTACCAATACTCCTTATTATTGGTCAGACAGCTTAACAGATGAATACTTTCAGTTTGTTCAAGACTTACAAGGTCAGTTAGATTATTCTATTGAGAGAGTTGCAAGTAAGTTAGAGTTGAGTCCAAGTCAACTTTACTCTTTGGTTCGGTATTTAGAGTTGCGATTAACTAATATTGTAGGTGCTAAGTCTAAGAAGAAGGTGTATATTTTACCAAGTGTGACTTACGCTACTGTTTGTGCCTTTTTAACTCAACATACTTTGGTAAATTTAACATTTACTGAGCGTAGCAGACTTTTCTCAATGGGTATCCAACCTTTGTCGGTCAAAGGTGTTGGTACCTTCGTAGAAACTTCTGTACTGAATTACTTGAGAGGAACAAAATCAAGTGATAGTTTTGAAATAAATGGGTCTTACTATATTTCTTACAACTCATTCTTAGCTAAATTTGGTTTGCAACCCAATGAAGTCTCTAGTGCCTTGAAGTCTGCTTTAGTAGGAAAAGAAACAGGTACAGAAGAATTTGTACCTTACGACTTTGTTCGTCATTTGGATAAGGTAATGAATTTAGGTTCAGTCTCAGATGTTCGATTAGGTGCTTTGATTTGTCTTGGTTTATTGGAGAAAAAAGACCTTGAGGGTGTTCTTTCGGTATCCGAATTTCGCCAATTATATAACCAAGTCTTTGCTTTAAAGGTATTTCCGTTGAACAAAGCTAGTTATAAGTATGTAGCAGAAGGTTCAAAATCTGAGGTATTCCAAAAGTTGCAATTATCTTTCTACTCTAAGGAGTTGTTGGTTTCTGTCTTGAAAGATACATTGAGAGGTCTTCCCTTGGATCAAACCTATAGAGGTTATTTCAACGTTTACCGTATGGTAGAGTTCTTGAAAGTAGCCAATAACACTTATGAACTACCTATATTCATTAACAACACAGATGAAGTTCCAAGTGTAGCGATGAATAAGAAGAGTTGGAACTCACTGATTTCGGTATCCTCAAACATTTTGTTAGCTCCAAGTGACGGGGTTTCAGAAGAGTTATTAAGTGCTTATAACACGTGGGAAATTTTAGAATTTGAAAAAGTAAGGGAAGGAGTTGAAAAGATATTAAATGGCTAGTAAACAGTTTACAAAAGAAATATTAGACCAATTTGTAGAAGATTTCTACGACCTCTTTATGGAAGGTGTCTTGGAGTTTACTAACAAGTACACTATTCTGTATAAAGAGGAACTAGATAGTAGTGAAGCTCGATCAGTTGTTGATTTAGGTTTAGCTTACGATTGGCTTTGGGTCGCTGATATTGAAGGTACTCCTTTGGTTTACATTGAGGTTGTAGATTTAGTGGTGCAAGAACACTTATTACAACATTATACAAAGCAATTAGGGTATCAAGGTGCGCAAGCACTCGTCACAATCAAAGAATTAAAGGACTTGTACTTAGCAGAAGTTGTTCGATTCTTAAATTACTTACCAAGTTTAATTGGAGAGCAGAATGACTTAAAGCCTTTTGCAGTAGCAAGTTTGGTAGATGAACAACATTTGCGCTTAGATAATCGATTAGTTCCAATTTTCCACTTGTCTTTAACTGAGTTGTTTAAGTTGCTAGAAAGTGTCCAACTTCGACCCTATGGATTTTGGGATGGTCAAGAACACCATAAATTTAAAGAACCTAAAGGATATTTTGATACACCACTTAAGGGTATCCGAGTTGACGAGCTTGTCTCGGCAGTCTTTATTCGAGGTGTTTATCCAAAGAGAAAGTCGGTGCATGATTGATGCAATATGACTTTTCAAAATTGAACCAACCATATTTGTTAGATATTTTAGAGTCTTATGTTGGTTCAAGAGATATAACTTATTTAGAGGGTACTGAGTCCACTATGCTTTATGTAGGTGACTCTATGTTGTTTCTTGTTTCAGGTGGTGTAGTTCAGTATGTCAGTGGAGCACCAGAATACTTATCAAAACGCACGATTGACAGAGTTACCGATAAGTTGCAGTCAGCTTTGACTTTGCATTGTACATTGTTAGGTGGTGAGTTGTAGTGATTGGTACTTCAAGAGTAAAAAGAAGAACAGTTAAGGCTTCTTATCGTCAGTTGGAAGAGCAGTTGCTTTACCACAAGAATTTTATTGGACACTATGATGTAACCATTTCAAATTATTGGGACGTGGTTGTGTGTAAACACTTACCCCGCTATTCTGATTATAGGTTTAGTGCAGGGAACAGTCGTGTTGTTTGTCCTTTCCATGAGGATTTAAAACCCTCACTTGGTATCGTCAAAGACGGTGAAACTGGCATTGAGGTTTTCAACTGCTTTGGTTGTGGTGTAAAGGGTACAATTATTGGTTTTCATAAGCTCTTTGCAGAACAATACTTAGGAGAGCGTTATCCTAATGGGTTTGGCTACTTACAGAGTTTAGCTAAATTGTATGGTATTGAATTGAGTGACACGATTGTGGAAGTTCAAGAAGAGAAGTCTAAGTTTGACTTCTCAAAAGCTCCACCTTATACAGTCTCTATTCATAGAGAAAACGTGGAAATTTTGAAAGAGAAGTTCAACCAAGGTTCTCTATCTTTGCAAGGTTTGAAAGAGCAGTTGACCTTAATTACTAATAAAGTTCTTGAAGTAAAATCGTCTAAGAAGAGTACAGAAGGAGGGTCGGCTTAATGTTTACATTTGATATGGAAGACTTTGGTGGGTCTCCTTGTTTTACTTACTTAGACTACTTCAAAGAAGGTTCTGAGCGCTTTGGTTTAAATAGTGTTTTGGCTTTAGACTTATCTAAAACCTCCACCGGTATCGCCTATTGGAACGGTCAAACTTTGGAAACTTTTAACTTGAAGAGTTCCATTAAAGACTTAGATAGTCCTTATTCTGTGGGTCTTAGAATGCAAGAGTTAAAAGACTTCTTGCTTGTAAAAGTTCTAAAGGGAGAAGTAGAGCTTGACATGTTGTGTGTGGAGGAAGCATTGTTAGGAAACAATGCGAAAACCTCTTCCGTAGCTTACGCTTTAAATTTCACGCTCGACTACTTGTTAGCAGAAGGTGTCTTAAAAGCTAAACGGTTCTTTAGGATATCTAATAAGACTTGGAAAGCTACTTTGCGTTCTGAAACAGGTGTAGCACCCTTGAAGAAAGCAGTTTGGTCGAAAGACGATGCAGAAAAAGAAGAAATTCTCTTGTGTCTGCAAGAACTAGCACATCCTTGGGCGAATAAGTGGCGAGAATATGACTCTTTTGAAGTTTATTTGAAAAGTGGCTACCAAGACCAATTAGATGCAGTTGGGTTAGCACTTCATTGTGTGAAGACTTATGGGTTAGACGAGAAACCTCAAGTATTAAGTCGAAAAGCTACGGTTAAGGTTTATACGGACAAAGAAAAAGCTGAGAAATATGCTAAATACCCAGTAGAACACATTAGCGGTATCCCCAAAAATCAAATTCATACGTGGGTTGATACTTGTGGAAAAGACGAGGTTGAGTCTAAGTCTTACATTTTAGAGACTCCTTACCTTGGTCGCTTTGGTGTGAAAGCAGAGGTTTTTGAAGAGTCTGATAGATATTACATTGTAGTCAATGTAGCTTTAGTAACCGTTTAAATTCGCAGTTTAGGTCATTAGAATACAGAGCATTTTTGCTAGAAAGTAGGTCTACATGGCACTTGGTTCTAAGACAGAATTGATAAGACAAGTCTTTCTCTATTTGTTTGGGGAAGGCTATGAAAACAGATTAACAAAGTTCCCAGAAGATGAGGTGTTTCCTCAAACCATTAAACACTTTGATAAAGACGGACTTCATTACTTAAATTCAGAAGTCCAAACAGTTCAAGTCTCGAACGGTCAAAGTGAAGCACAAGTAACGGTGTCTTGTGCTATATGTCACTTGTGCGGTTCTTTGTATGGTAAGGTTGAAGATATTCACTATGTTTTGGAATATCAACCTACGCAATCAGGTCAAGCCTTGATTCACGGTTTGAACTTGAACACAACAGAAATGTAGAATAGGAGATGTTCATGGAACAACACGTTTCAAGCATACGTGCTGAAGTATTACGACAGTTGATAGGGGTATCAGGAGGTTGGTTTGTCCGAATCTTACTTGTTTCCGCTATGTATTGGCTTGCCTTTCTCTTGTATGAGTCTTTGGTAGATGGTACATTAAGCGGTCGTTTATCCTTGATGAAGCAAGCTCTATTTAAGAGTACGAAAGAGTTTAAAGTTAAAACAATTTCAACTGCACCTTTCTTGTATTTCCTAGTCGGCATGATTTTATTAACCGCAGGTTATACACTAGGCTATAATATTTCGACCAACTATATCAGTGGTGAGATTACCTTGATTACAACTGTAGCAAGAATTACCAACTTCTATACTTTGACAGTCTCAGTCATTGAAATGATTTTAATGGCCTGTACGGCTTTGGTCTTCTTGTCTGCTGCAAGTTCTATTCGTAAGAACGGTCGAGAAGTTTACCAAACCAGTGCATTAGCTAAGTTGAATATCAACTTATTGCGTTTGTTCCGACTTTTCGGTATCATGGCAGTGATTTCGCTTGGAATTGCTTCAATGGTTTTCTGTTATTTAGTGATTAAATAGTAACTGGCAAGGTTACTATTTTCTTTTTTCTAAGTTTGTTTTAGTTATTGCAAATTGGTAGAAAAAATGATAAACTAACAAAAAGTAAATGAAAGCGAGGATGGTTATTCTTTGCAAACGAAAATTGAAGTGTCCCCGTTCTTAGGGGTTGTACCAAGTGCAGTTGAAATTGGTACACGATTAAAAGAGTTATTAAATAAAAGAGAAGAGCTTGTCAACACTTTAGATAAAGAGTTAGCTAATGGAACCTATAGTCAACACCGAGTGGTATCCTATTATTTGCTCGAAGAAGAGTTACAGTCTTTAAGAGAGCAATTATTGTTGAGAGCAGAAGATACACCTTTAGGTAGAGATTATTTACAATACCAAGATATGTTGAAAGCTCGCTTACCTAAAGGTGATACTTATTTGGTTGAAGAAAGTCAAAAGATGGCTCAACTTCCGTATCTAACCAAGGCAGAGCCTTTCTATGATGATTATGTGAGCTTGTTAGAGTTAGCAGCTAAAGATAATGTAGAGCTTTATGTTGAGGTTTTTCTAAGTAACAACAAAGTCTCTTTAGTGTATGAACATGGTATTTTTCAACGTGCGATTTCTTTGGAAGAGGGTAGAGAAGGTGTGGATTGTACACGCTTGGTTCTTCCTTATTTAGAGCGCAGAGGGTTGACAACATTAGTTGACCTAGCTCAAATTCCAAAAAGTGCTATTTGTGGTTACTTGTATACCTCGATTGTCGAAGAGGATTTAACTCCTAGTATGAGTTATACGAAATTGGACTTAACCTCTCAGTTGATTTCGACTATTCGTTTTTATGCTTCTGAGTATATTGAGTTTGGACTGAACTTTGCAAAACGTGATGATGAGTGCAAGTTTGTACAAGACTTAGGTTTTGACACTTTACCTTATATTCGTTATAACTTAGAAGCAGACCAAAATATTAACTCGATTGTAGAAGATTGGGTATCCTTACTCGAAGACCTCGCTGATGTTAGTGCTTTATCAACAAACTTGAGGGTAAGTGTGGCGAGTCATCACAGTCAAAAGTTTAAAGAGTTTGGTTTTGATAGTGTAGTGGTTAATCCGATTTTATGGTCTGTAAACCCTCAGAAAGCGAAGTTACAGTACATTCATTGGAAACAGACTTTAGAAGGGTTAAAACCTTTCGCAGTTGTTTCGTATTTAGATGTGACGGCTCAGTTTGAGGTTGATGGTAGTGACTATTTTGGTTTCTATGACTTTGCAAACAATAAACCTAAGTTAGTAGAGAGTAGTTTAGATTTAGGGTTACACGGTAAAAACAGTGAGGATTTAGGCATTGAAATTGCAGGTCAAACTGTGTTAGAGTTACCATTAGAGAGTCCATTAGATATTCTAGTATTAGGTTTAAAACCAGAAAGTCCGATTTATTTTTGGTCGTCACCAGAGTTAGGAATAACTACGGTGTGTGACTCTAAAGGTCGCTCAGTAGATCAGTTATTAAGAAAGTAGGCTAAAGTGGATAAAGATAATTTATGGGGAGACTTGGATGATTTAGAAGTAGGTGTATCCCCTAGTCAAGAACAAGCTCCAGTTGGAGAAGAAGTAGCTCCTTATTCAGAAGTTGGAGAAGAAGTTGTAGAATGGTCACCAGAGGTCTCAGAATCGACCACATTAGATTTGAATGAAATTGGTGGGGAAAATATAGACTCGGAAAAAACTTTCGACACGGAGCAAATAGGAGCTTCTGAGAGCATTTCTGATTTAGACGACTTAGAAGTAGAAACACCAGTAGATATTGTAGGGGTATCGGAAACTCCTTCGGTACTTAGTCCATTTGAAGATATTGATAAGATTCTAAGTGGGTTAAAATACGACCGTGAATTGCGTATGGACTTACCGATTGAGTCTATTGTCATTACAGAGTTTGATAAAAAGGCTCGTTTTGCAACGAAAAACGGTTTAACTGCTTCGATTGAAGACTTTGGTAGAGTATTAAATCCTATTGATGTCTTGGCTTTACCTTCAGTAGATGGTGAGGAAATTGAAATGTACACTTTGATTTCAGGTCTCCGTCGAGTTTATGGTGCATCAAGAAATGGGTACAAAACAATTCCAGCTTTTGTGTGGCACTTTGCAGATTATGAGAAAGCGCAACGTTTGGTTCCTTTATTGGGGTTGATTTTAAATAAGCAACAACAACACAATTACCAAGAGATTTGGAACGGACTTTCTACTTTGGAACACGAATATGGTTTGAAATTCTCTCAAATTGAACGTTTGTACCCTTATTTAGAAAGTGGAGACGTTCTGAAATTGAAAGAGGTATGCAGTGAGTCTGATACTTACCCAGAGCCTATGACTGAGTTGTTTGCAGGTAAGTACACGTTAGATAAAGCTTACAAAGAGTTGGTCAAACAACGAAAAGAGCGTGATGTACTTGAAGAGGAAGACAATAAGGGTATCCTCTCTTCAACTGAACTTGGTAAAGAAGCAGTTGTGTCTGATGAAGAGGGAGGTTCAAGTTCTGAGAGTAGTTCAGAAGAAGGTGAAAACTCAAGTAACAACAAACTGAGCGCTCAAGAAGTAGATGAACTTCTTGAATTGGCTGATAACTCTATGGATAACTTGACCTTAGAGAGTGCTTTAGAACAAGCAGATGCAGTGGATAAGGGTATTGTTCAAGACCGTAAAGGTGATGGAGATGATGATTTAACTCCAGAGGTTAAGAACAAGATTAAAGCAAGAGACAAAATGGTTTGTCAGTGTTGCTCTAAAGATAAGGTTGAAAACCAAGGTGCTTTCTTGTCTCAGTTGGTAGTTCACCATAAAGTTCCAGTTCACGCAGGTGGAACAGATGATGAGAAGAACTTGATTACCTTGTGTATTGGTTGCCACCATTTGTTGCACACTATGGAGAAAATGGGAACTCTTACAACAGATAAAGAGCATTTAGACACTATGGATGAAGAGTTCCGTAGACGGATTTTAAATGCTTGGTCTCTTGCTTATATTGCGATTAAGGCTGGGGAGAAGAAAGGGTATTCTCGTAAGGAAAGAGCTAAGAAAGCTCAAGAAAGTTTAGGGCATAAATTCCCCGGACAAGACATTAAGAATGACTTAGCTTTGCGGACTGCTTTAGATGTGAGTTCTAAATAAAATTTGAAATTAAAGTAGGGTATGCTGGATTTTTCCACATACCTTTTCTGATAGTTAGTAAATTAAATCGAAAGGTTTCAATTAGCCATGAAATTACATAAAAATTTACTGCGAGACCGTTTTGCAAACGGTGTTGGGGTATCCATCACTTACAACCCAACCAACGGTGAGCGCTTTATTAAATCCTTATTTAATGCTTTAAATAAAACAAATACAGATAGGTCTTTTATCGTTGATGATGTTATGAAAAAGTTGGTTGCTTATTTTGACAAAACCAACTTAGACTTTTTCAGTACCGAAACGGGTGGAAACCAACCTGACCTAGAACTCCGCCAAATTGGTGTAGTGTATCGTCACTCTCCAAATGAAGCTCCTACTGTGGAGTTAAATTCAGATGAGACTGTTTGGAGTGAAGATGAGCGTGAGTCCTATGTTGGTCAAATGAAGAGGATTGCCATAAATGGTTACGCTGATTGTGAAAACGGAATTTTCTATACTTATGTTTACGGTTGGTTCAATAAAGAAAAAGAAGATTATGAACATATTTTCTTTATTAGCAACGATGCTGAACCGAAAACTCGTTCTTCCCACTATAAAACGCTTATTCAAAAGCTTTATATTACTCGTTCAATCGGTTTCAATCACTTTTTTAATTACAAATTTAGTATTTACTATGCACCTCAACTTTCCTCAGTTTTAGATTTCTTAGATGTGATTCCAAAAGAGGTTGTTGCTGAGAAGTTGAAGAGTTGGGTTGATTTCAACTCGCAACAATTTAAAGCAGGCTATGTTGCTTCTAAAAATAAAGCTCGTTACACAGATCGGTATCCAAACTTACCTCAGGACAGTCAAAGTAAAGAGTTTAAAGAGGTTGTACATCAGAACTCCCTTAATTTGATTTACAAAGCCTTTATGCGTAGTTTAGGTAATTATTTAATGGGTTCCCCAGCTAAAAATAAAACTATGTTAAAAGTTATGGCAGATTATTTGTATGAGTTATACTTAGATGACTTTAACATTACTCTTATGGAAGAGTATGACAGAGTTCAAAAATCAGAATATGCTAGATCATTTGAAACTAAGCGCAACATTCCAACTAAAATTCAAGCTGCTATGGACTCAACTAAGTTCTTAGAATATGGTTTTGGTTTTGTAGAGTTTGATGAGCAGTTTGATTTAGAGAAACTACCTGATATTGAAGAGCAGTGGTGTTTGATTTACAAAGCTCTCCCACATTCAGAGAACAAACCAGAGTTGCGTTTCCGTAAGATTGAGCATCGAAAAGCTCATGGTGTGTATTTCCCAGCTTTTGATTGTATTACAATTAGTGTTCGTAATGTAAATTCTATGCTCCATGAATATGGTCACCACATTGACTTCACTTATGGCAAAGACCAAAACTTGTCTATGTCTGATGAGTTCCGCCCACTCCTTAAAGGGTATCAGAAAAATTTGTCGGACGGTGGAGTCTATAAAGGAGCTATGTTAAATTACTTCTTAACTCCAACCGAGGTCTTTGCACGTGCTTTTGAGATTTACTGCGTAACGGTACTTCCTAGAGTGAGCTTTACTGAGAGTTTGGCTGATTATGGTAATAAGTTTGAATACTTATGGTTGATTAACAATACTGAAGAGGTATTAAATTACTTTGATACCAAGTTCCCATACATAAGAGAAGAAGTAGCTAACATTCAACAAACTGAGGAGTCTCCTAAAGTAACTAACTTAACTGAAGGTGCAAAAGAAGAACTTGCACCAAATCAAGTAAAAGCAGGTGGCTTTACAGTTAAGATTGAAGAAAGTCCAGGTAAATCCGAACTTGAAGGAAAAGACCTTATTCCAACAGATCGAGATAGTAATGGTATTTTAAGTCATGCAGTTGTTGAAAGACCAAGTAAACAAGCAGAGGACTTATACAACGGTATTTCTATTTCAGATGAGATTTTGGAAGAGAACATGTTTGAAGAATTTGGTTTTTTACTTGATCCAGTTCAGTTCTTTGATGGTACTAAGTTTGGTGGTGTTGCATATTTAGTTAAAGACAATAAAGGGGTCGTTTATCAAACATTTAGAGTTGAAGAACCTCATTTTTCAATGATTGAGAGGGTTATTAACCAACTTCATGACGAGTGTATTCTAGATGCTGAGAAAAGTTATATGGTTGTAAGTGACTTGCTTCATAATAAAATTGAAAAATATGGTGCTTCTGTACAATCTCTAACTAAGGGTATCGCATCTCTTCGTTTTTCAGATTTTAAAGATGTTGATTTTGGTACAACTAAAGGTGAGCAAGTTGCGGCAGTAAATAGCTTAATGAATAAATTAGCTAAGTCTTATGTAACCTATTTGAAGAACCAAGATTTAAGAGTTAAAGATGATGAGATGAGAGCTTTATTCAAGAAGAAAGCTCACGAAGAAATTGCAAAAGATAGAGATATTGCAAGTGAAGTTTGGAACTTTGATTCTGTACTTACAGAATATGGTGAAGCAATTTTTGTAGAGCGTTTACCTAAGAATAAAGCTTTAGTTAAGAAACATGCTCAACTTGTAGATGAATTATTTATTTATCTGTACCCAGACTTAGGTGGTTCTCATTCAGATTATATGAGTAGTGCAGTTTACAAAGCACTAGTTGATAATGATTTGTGTGTACATTTTTATCTAAGAGGTGAGCTGAGAGAGTTAGTAAAAGCTAAAATTAACGAAACGGCTTTAAACCCAGAAAGAACATTTAGTAGACTAGCTGAGTTAGGTTTAAACTTAACTGTTGAGGTGTGATTTATGGAAAAAGAAGTTTACTTTGAGTTGAAAAACAACTCTGGCGACATAATGACAATTTACAGAGACGAGCCAAATGTTGTTCCGTTGAGTGAAGAGTGGACTCGAACTTTGTGTAGATATTTCACATGGTTTCCTGAGTTTACTTCAATACAACCTCATAGATATCCAAAGATGGCTGAATTTATAGATGATTACATTAAGGTTGGTTTTACAGAACAATTACGTTTGAAGAGTCGTGATTTAATAGAGTTTGTAGATAAGATGGTTGAATCTTTCTATAAGACTGCTAATGTTTATGCAGTTCCATTATTTAGTGAACCTACAATGTCTTTAGACTACTATCCAACTCTTAAATTTACAACTGAATATGAACCACATAGAGACTTTGTAGGTTTCGCTTTTGCAACACGTGAAGAAATTTACCGTTGGTATAACACTAAGCGTATTACAAAATCTATTGAGCGTGATATTTTAGATATGGTAAACTATGTGTTAGCAATTTATAATGAATATCTAAAAGGCGCAACTTACCACTATGTTATTAAAACCGCAGAGGGTACTGAAATCGACAGAGGTATTGACTTCTATGAGCTTGATGGTGATACGGATAAGATGTTAGAGTTGATGTTGAAAGATAGTTCTGTGTATGATACCTCTTTTGTTGAGATTTAAGTAAAAGAGAGGTTTTCCTCTCTTTTCATTTATTACTTACAAGGAAAGACTTGCAAATGTTTTCAAACTTTGCTATACTTTCTTTATTATTATTAAATTAGTTAGGAGTTCCGATTATTATGAAATCGAGAAAAGAGATTAAAAAGCAAGCCAAACAGATGATTGCTAAAGACAATTTATGGTTGGCTCTAGGTTTACCATGTTTGGTACTTGTTTTAGTAAATTTAGCTTTTGCATTTAACGAAAGTGCCACGGGGGTATCTTCAGCCATTTCTGGACTAGCTTTGCTCTATGAACTATGTGCAAGCCTTTATGTCTTTGACATTTTAACGAAACAACACCCAGTAGGAAAACAACTAGGTCGTAAGATTTCGGACATGTTCGGTAGTCTGACTGCCCACACCTTTAAAACTGGTTTGTTAGTTGGTTTTATGGTTGGGTTGTGGTTCTTCTTACCTTATGTAGTTGGTATCGGTCTAATTGTCGCTGCTTTGGTGTCAAATAGCTTTGGTATACTATTTTGGTTTGGTGTTGCTTTATTGCTCTTTGGTGGGTTCATTGGTTTGATAAAAACTTACGAATATGCATTAGCAATTTATTTAGCAAAAATAAATGAAGAGCTTGGTTTGTTTGCACTTCTTAAAGAAAGTAAGCAGAAGATGAAAGGTCATAAACTGACTTTGTTCGTACAAAACTTAAGTTTCTTCTGGTGGGGATTAGGTGTATTTGCGACGGGTGGTTTGCTTGGTTTGTATGTCACTCCTTATGTGATTGCAGCGAATACTATTTTCGCAACTGAGGTTTTGGGTATCAACGATTCTGAAAATCCTCGCAAAGAGAGTGATTTAGAAGTATTTTAATAGTGTGAAAGAGAGCGAAAGCTCTCTTTGTGCTTGATTTAATAAGGTTTTTGTGGTATAATAGAGAAAATTCAGGAGGTTTGTTTTATGCAAGTAAGCAAAGAAAAGGCAATAGCAACATTCACTTATCCATATCAGTCTTACGGAATTAGTTTTGCACTTGATGAGATTAACTACGAAGAATTATATAGGGTTTTTATAGACTATTGTACTTACTTTGATGGTTTTACTTTTAGTGCTTTAACTCCTAATACTACATTTGCGGATTTCACGGAAAATAAAGAAACGGTTAGAAGTCAAATTGATTTGATTTTCAATGAAGTGTTAGCATTAGACACAGATGCTGAAGGTTTTTACAAATACGGTACTATAAACTCTGAGAGAGGTCTTACCGTAAATGTTTGTTTCAGTAAGTTTTCTGATTCAGAACCTAGAGTTGTTGATTGTGGTTCTCATGTTTCCCCTTTGATTGTCTTTAAATTAGAGCTTTCATTTCTTGGAGAGAAACGCCCAGAGTCTTGTTTTATGATGATAGTCACAAAAGAAAAAGATTTAAAACAAGGTTTACCTAACTGGAGGTAGGTTCAGATGTTTAAATTATCAAACGGAGAAACATATTCTCGCTTAGAAATTTACTGCTTTGAGGATTTGTTAGGTTATATTACTAAAAACCAACAAGGGTATCACTTCACACTTGTGAAATCTGAAACTATACATCACAAGTTTACTTTGCTGAACCTAAGTGAACAATCTACCTCAGAAGAAATAAGAAAATGGATGGTAGAACACTTGACTATAACAAGTTCACGCGCCAATAGAAAGGATTGTTACCCAAGTTGGTGTCGTACTATGGAAGATGAGATTTCAGTTTATCCATCGTTTGCTGATATTCCTATGAGGAGAGTTATTTATGTTTAAAACATGGTACAACACTAGAAAACGAAGTACAGTGCTACTTATGACTTTAGGTCTTATTTTCTTCTGTACTAGTTTCTTACCTAGTTTTATTAAGAGCTTCCCAACTTTAATTACCTATGTTTTTGGATTTTCGAAGGCTAATGCTTTTGTTCCTTTAAAGTTCACTTATTTTATAAGTCTTAGCTTTATTTACTTGGTATCCGTTGGTTTTACTGCACTCGTTGAAACAAATGAACCAGAACTTTATGACAATATGACCTTTTCAATCTTCTCATTATTTATGGTTTTAGTAGTTGCAGTTGTTTCTTTGATAGGTTTCCTTTTGATTTCTGCAACAGTTCTAACTAATTTAATAAACTTAGAAAGTGGTATTTAATATGCTTTACAATGATTTAGACAAACTAATAGAAGACTACAATGAGCGTTACCGCAACGCTAATGATTGGGTATTTCAAGCAACAACTGAGCTTGAACTAGAAGAAGCAAAAGCAGATAAGAACAAGTTAGTTCACGAGTACAGTCAAGCTTTATATGATTTCCTATGGGATAAACTCCCACAACTAACTGCGAAGGATTGCATTGCTTTTGATTTGGTTCCTTATGGAGTTTGGCAAAAGTTTAGCAGTAAATATGAGTTAATTTTGAAGAAAATCAAGGAGGTTCATCGTGTTCGTTAAACTTTTACTGCAGAGTTTACTTTGGGTATCCCCAATATGGTTTTATCCTTCAACTTTAGTAAGTCAACTAACTATCCCACAAGGAACAAACCCTTCAACTGTAGCAAGTCAACCAATTATCCCACAAGGAACAAACCCTCTGAATGTAGACGAGTCTAAAATTATAGCTTACTTGAAAGATAACCCAACAGCTACCTACAATTCTAATGTTGTTTTTGTGGATAAGGATGAAGATTATAAACTAGCTCACCTTATGGGTAAATCAGTTATAGATGTTCGGTATCGTACAAAACCTGTAGTCTCTGAGACAGACTCTTTAGAGGAAGTTCAAGATAAAGTGAACAAATTCAAATCTGCAACCTCTATTGATTCTGATGAAGTAGCTCTTGCACTACTTGGTAACATGACAGAAACAGTTAAAGTTTCGGACTAATGGCTTGCCACTCTTGACAAACTATCTTAGGTCTGCTATACTACTTAACAGACTACAAAGTACATACAGATAAAGTGAGTAAATTTATGTTCTCACTTTTCTTTTGTTTTGTTGCGCAAATCCTTAATTTATGGTAAAATAGACTAAATTGACCGTTATAAAATTAGTTAGAAAGGAGAAGAAGATGTCAACAGTAATTACAGTAAGAACGTACACACAAGCTACAGAAGGTAATCCTTGCGCTTGGGGTGAGTTATCAACTTTTACAACAGGTAGTCTATACGAAGCGATTTTCACGCATTTTAATCAAATTGATGATGTGACATTGAGGTTTTTCCTAAGTGAATTAAATCGTTATGGTTCAGCCACTTTGCAAAGTGCTACGATTTTAGTGAAAATTAGTTACACAGGGGCTTTCCCCGATAAGGATTGGTAAATAGATGAGTGTAGAACAAAGATTAAAAGAAGTTGGAATTTCCTCAGAAGTAGGGTATCTTTTCCCAAAAACGTGCAGTCATTGTAATTTAAAGTATGAACTGAGCTTAGATTTATCTGTGTTGAAGTGTCCTAACCCTTTCTGTAGAGGTTTGTACTATCAACGTGCAGTAACCTTTTGTGAGGTGCTAGGTCTAACTCAGTTTAGTTATAGCTTTTTTGAGCGTTTAGTGACTGAGTTTGATTGGAAGTCTGAGTTCATTTCTGACTTTTACGACTTAGATAAAATTTCGGTTGAGATTTCGGATAGTGAATTTCAGTCTCGATTTAATTTGTTTAAGTCTGAGTTGCAGAAGGTAAAAGAGAATTTAACCTTAGAGCAGTATTTAACTTCATTAGCAGTTCCAATGGTTGAGGATATTATTCCAACTATTTGTGATCGATATGAAAACTTAGAAGAATTTTACGCAGAGTTAGATATTGTCTTAGATTTTGATGGTTATTTGACTATTCTTGGATTGAGCGTAGGTTCTGAGGATTTGATATTGCGGTATCTCGAAATTTTCAACATTTACCGTAGAGATTTATTAGGTTACACATTGTAGTTTAGACAGATTAGACAGGTGGTGAGATTTAGATGATGCTTGTGGTTGATAAACGATATGTGGTATTGGAGTGGAAGACTACAAATCCTAACGTTTACATTGAAGATACAGTAGACTTACAAACTCGAATAGATTTAACTCGTAAGTTAAATCAAGATGCTTATGATGTAGTTGTGGAGCCAATTCCTGAGGGTGTACTGAAAGATTTAGTACATGAAAAGGTAACTGTTTTGGTTGTGCCAACTAAAGCAACAATGGTGTATTATGAGCGTACTGGAAATATACCAGAATTTTTATTTGTGGAAAGCATTTTAGGTGGTTAAAACTTGGTTAAATTAGGTCAAAAAGGACAAGAGTTACTGCGGTATCTAACTGCATTTTTCGACAAATATGTTGAAGGAGAAGGTTCTCTTAGTGTCCAAGTTAATTCAGAAGATACTACTGAAGAGCAAGCTTTGTTTTTAGAAAATAATCAAAAGCTTCTTAAATCGGTAGGTTTATTAGATACAAGTCACTCTGTAAAAGATTTGGGCATGTCCAAACAAGAGCGAGAATTGGAGGGTTCTTTCTACACTCCTTTATTTTGGGGGCGAAAAGCTCATGAGTTACTAAACGACATTCCAAATTTGGAAGATTATGTAGTATGGGACGCTTCATGTGGTACAGGAAACCTTTTGATTGAGTTTCCTAAGTGTAAGCACATGTACTTGTCTACTCTTCATGAAGAAGATGTTCGCTTGACAAAAGAACGCTTTGATAAAGAACGCTCAGACTTAGAAACAACAGTATTTCAATTAGACTTCTTAGGTTCTACAGATTCGCCACTTATTCAAAACTTCTCACGACAACTTCCAGAGAGTTTACAGAGAGTTTTACAGAACAATGAAAAACTCATTATTTTGATGAACCCACCTTACTCTACCAGAGGGGTATCAACACCCGTTGCAAAGCGCCTAAGTTCTTTGAGATTGAAAGGTTACGCAGCAGACTTATATAGTCAGTTTATGTGGCAAGTAAAGAACTTGGTGCAAGTGCATCACTTAACACAAGCAGAGTTAATTTGGATGGTTCCAGTTTCGTTTCTTCTAAACAAGCGTACTTTTGAAGTCCGTAAAGACTACGCAACAGAATTTGAATTTCACAGTGGTTTTATGTTTCCATTAGCAGACTTTCAAGGGAGTTCAAATGTAAGTGCGAACTACTTATGTACGACTCGTTGGTCTACCAATAAAAGGGGTTCTAAGGATTTGGTGAAGCTATCTGTCTACTTAAATAACGGTTTGTATAGTTTCACTCAAAGACTTTATCTGAGGACAAGAAGACCTACTATTGTAGATTGGGTTAAACGCATTCACACTTCAGATTATGTTTCTTTACAAAAGATTGATAGTAAAGGTAAGGTACTCTCCACGGATTTAGCTCCTAGACATTATAGTTCTTTAGGTGTATTTCAATTTTCTAGTTTGTCGTATTTAAGTTTATTTACGAATTTAATAACTACTTGTGAGTTGAATGGTTTAGAAAGTAGGTCTGTTCGCTCAATTAACGAAGAGTATTTCCCAATGTTGAGTTTTATCTTTGCAATCAAATTTTGGAGAGATGTTCCTTCAGAGATTGCAACCTCTCAAACTAAAATCCCTAAATTTGATGATGTGTGGGAGAAGGTGTTTCCAAACTTTGCTTTGTTGTTCTTTATCAATAGGGAACTTTACGGTATTTCTCTACGGAACGTTGGTTTTATGAATAAAGAGAGTTACATCAATCCTTTCTTCTTTGTGTCTGAGGATAAAGTAAAAAGAGCTATTTTAGATAACGCAGATGAGGTCTCAAAACAAGCCTTGTTAGAAGATTATAACCTTTGGGTATCAAAAGGAGCTTGTCCTCAGTTTTATAGAAACGTTATTGCAGATGCACTTAAATCTCCACATTTGCTTCCGTTATTTAAAGAAGTTTATGAGCATTTAGACGAATTTTACTTGAGAGGTATCCGCAATCGCCGAGTAAATCCAAAAGTTCGACTTACAAGCGCAGTAGATTTAGGATTTCACCAAGTAAAAGAGTTGAAAGAAGTTCCAAATAGTGAAGTTAAAGCTTTTTTAGACCATCAGCGACAAATGAAAGCAGAAGTAGTGAAAATGTTACAATCTTTAAATTATGAAATATAAGAAAAATTCCCCTAAAACTTGACTGTTAGGGGAATTTCTGCTATAATGGAGCTTATAAAATAAAGATAGAAGGAGATTTAAGTTTGGCAATTCATTTAGATGATTTATTAAATCCAGAGGCGCAGTTCGCTTCTGTTTTAGTCTATGGGAAAAGCACTCGGTATCTTTCCTTGGTTTCCAACTTGGTTAAGAAACGCTTTCAAGTAGACTCTTCTTCGGTTATTCGAGTAAATGACTTAAATGAGTTACCAAAGATGGACGCATCGATTCAAATTCGTCCATTTCGTTCTCCTTACCGTCTATTTGTTGTAGATGAACAAAAGACAGAGTTAGCAGAAACAACTGTGAAGTTTTTACAAAGTATTGTAGGGTTCACACGCTTGGTTGTAGGTTATAAGAACTACAAACTCTTTCAAAACGTTCGCTACAATAAAGAACTGGTTGATTTTCAACCAGATATTATGTTCAGTACCTATATGACTCAAAGTGAGTTCCAATACATTTATGATGTGACGACCAGGGCTAAGGGTTCTGTGAAATTATCTGAGAAAATGTATGGGGTCGTTACCAAGCGGTATCTCCGAGACATTGATGCAGTTTTTACGATTTTATCGAGCTTAAAAGATGGTATTGAAATTAGAGACAATGCGACTTTGGTGCAATTAGCTGGTGTAGGGTCTCTTCAAATTGAGCGTGTGGCTTTAAGTATGTTAACCTCAACCACTAAAACGAAGAGAGGTTTGGATCAATACAAGAAGAAACAACTGCAGAGTTTGTTAGAGTTGTCTCATCATAGAAGTTTTGAGACAGTTCGTAAGTCTCTGTTAGAGTCTTTTAAGGCAATATTGATATTAAAAGAGTTGCTAGTTGAGGGTAAGATTTACCCAGAAATCGGTTTGTTACCAGATATGAGTAAGTACAACAACTATCGAATTGGGAAATATGCTCGCTTTTTGGAGCAAATTGATGGGTTGTCTATGAAAGAGATTGTAAACTTTATGTCCTTGGTAGGTAGTCGTAAGTGGTCGGAGGAGTTCCACGTGGTATCCTTTGTCTTGCAAGCAACTAAGTTGATTGGACTTAAAAATGGAGGTTTAGTGCAGTGAGAGTAAAAGCAGTTAAAATGGACGATTACAAAGCAGACAAGGGTTTGCAGTTAGATGTAAATACCTCGTCTGTTTGGCAGTTTCTTGTGTCTGAAGGGGGTTCTAGCTTTTTAGAGTGGTTGAAACCCACTAAAGAGTATGTAAAACCAAAGGTGGAGAACAAAGTAGGTTTCTTTAATTTGCTCTCTAGGCTGGGTCAAGGTGAGGTTGTAACTGAGGTTTCCTCTTCTGAGGATTTCCAAGTAAACCCTTCTGTTTGTGCTATTGGGGTATCCTTAAAGGAGTTTCAGTCTGATAAAGACAAGTGGCTTTCTTATGGTGTTCCTATCTTTGTTTCTGTTGATTTAGCTTCTAAGGATTTAATTGAGGTTCTTTTTTGGTTACAAGAGAGTGATTTAGTCGATGGGGTTACTTATGTACTAGATTTAAGTCTGAACTACACTAGTGTTCATGAACTAACTCAAATCTTGAAAGAACAGAAGATTTCAGAAGAGCAAGTTCGCTTAGTAGGTAATTGTGTCTTTAAGTATAAAGGTCAGAGCTATTGTGGTTTGTTCTCTCCTAGTTTTGCTAAGAGTTATAAGTTAGATTGGGTTTATGACTCGGAACCACATAAAGCAACTCAAGTTTTTCTAAGTAAAGACTCTTCAAGAGAAGTACCGATTGAAGATTGCACCTACCCAAAGGTCATTAGAATAGGTGGTATCTAATGTTTCTAACAGGTTGTTTTATGGAAAGTATGAATAGCACCTTATCAGAGCATAGTTTGGAGTTGGTAGGTCAGTATTTACCTAAGACTAAACATATCAACTATGTCAAAGACTCTTTATACACTTTGGTGACAAAGCGTTTGGATAAAGAGTGGTCAGGTATGAGCGAAAAACAATTTGTTTACACAGGGTGGGATGAAAGTGTCCGTGCAAGTGTTCATACGAAGTTAGATAAAATTCGCCACGGTGAGTTTAATATTGGGGTTCGAGAAGATGGAGAGTCTAAACTACCGTCTGGGGTTGTAGATGAAAACACATTGAGTTCTGAGATGTCCTTAGTTCCTCAGTCTGTTCACCGTTGGGAAGTCTTTTTAAATAAGCTCACGGTAGATACTTTCGATTTCCGAGTAGAGTTAGCAGAATTAATTGAAGAATACAATAGGGTATCCCGCTTTTTCGAGAACACTTACGGTCTCAATTTCCGACTTTTGTTGAAGAAAGTATTAGAGGGAGATAGAGATAGCCAAGAGTATTTGGTAGATATTTTGTCTGAGGAAAACGATAAGGTCTTTGTAGAGACTCTAGGAGAATTGCTGCACTATGATGAGTTCAAGGACTTTATTTATAGTGAGGTAGATAAGAGCTTGGAAGTAGGGGTGCTTTATGAGTGAACCAGTAATTTTAAACCCTTACTCCAAACAAGTGAACTTAGATAAGTCTCTGCTTTTAGTAGTTGCTCTTGATTTAAGTAAGAAGTGGTATCCCCTCGCTCGAAAACTTGGGTCTTATAAGACTTTAGAGAGTTTTCAAGATGTAGTCTTAAATCGCCTATTGAATTTAGAGGATATTGCACTAAGTCACTTAGAAGGTTATGTGAAGCATATAGCTCGAAGAAATATCAGTCAACCAACTGAGGTTTTGGTAGAAGATTTTGAAGTATATGACTTTGATAAAGACTTCTCCCCAAGCACTGTAAAGACAAATAAAGGCATTGAGTCCTTTTGGTTTAATTGGTTGGATTCCTTGAGAACAAAACCTTTAAAACCTTTGAAAAATGAAGAAGAATTGCTTTATTTATTAAAAGCAGTCTTAATATTGCGCTTTATTGAGTCTAAAGGGTAAACTAACAGTTTACACAAATGTAGAAAACTTAGTAAATTTTTCGTAGTTTTCTATATTTTATGTAATAATGATAAATAGAAAGCCCTGCACATTCTGTAAGGAGTGTGTATCATTACAAAAGTTAAACCGAGGAAATACCTTAAAGCCTGTTTGCCACAACGTAGGATGAAAATCCAAGTGTGAGGGTAGCGAAAGCAGAAAGAAGAAACAGGATGTTGATACAGTCTAGTAGCTAACACAAGAGTGAACGATTGTAAAGCTGAAATAAAAGCTAATTAGTGTCTAGTAAAAAGAAAATAGTGACTGCTAGAAAACGTTAGTGCTAAGTCAACGGTAACAAGGGTAAGTTTCGGTAGGAATATCCTAAGTCTTGAAATATTGAGATATGGATAACCTCTAACGACTATCCTCTGATGGAGGAGTGAATTAACACTAAGCTGATAGTATATCAGTGAGTAAAGCCGCAAGCCGATGGCGGAAGAAAAATATTTGGTCTGATTGCTCATTAAAATTGTGTTAGAGTAAGTCAGATTGACATATAGTCTGCGCACGTTCTGCAATGGAAGTGACTAGGAAAAGACCTAGCTATTAGGGGTTGCGCCTTAATGGAAACTGTCAAAAGTACGAAAAGGTCATTGAAAATCGAATAACACGATAAAAAGTTGTTGCATTAAATTCCACAATATGATACAATAGGTTTATCAAATGATTAAGGAGAAAATCAATATGACAGGTAGACCTAAATCTAAAAGGGGTGTTAAGGTACATACCGCTTTTAAAATTTATCCAAAGGATAAAGAAAGAGCGCAAATTATGGCAGATAAACTTGATTTGAGTTTGTCAGCGTACATTAACAAGGCTGTTTTGGAGAAGTTAGCACATGATGAGAAGTCAGAAGCTTAGACTGAAACTAACTAAGGAGCAAGAAGACAAAGCATGGTGGTTTAGTAAGGTCTCACGCAACTACTGGAACCTTTTAGTTGATATTGACAAGCGCAATAACCAAGGTGAGTTTGATGGTATTTTGAGTAGAAATGGGAACAGAACTTATCATTCAAATTTCTATGATAGAGAAGTGTATCATCTTAATCAATCTGATTATCTCAACCTTGCTAAAATTGTTGTTGCTAAGAACTTAGAGGAAGATTATGAAGCTTGGGCTTGGTATTATCAACCTAATCAATCCTTTATTTATGCTTTTCTTGTCAGAGAGTTAGTAAAACTTAAGAGACAAAACAAAGGGCGATTGAACTTTAGAGGTGTTGATAAAATTCAACCTAGTTTTAATGTACGTTGTGATGCTTCTGCTAATAAGAAACGTCTTAGCCGAATTTATCTAAAAGATAATGGTAAACTTCAAATTCCAACTCTTGGTGATGTTAATTTTGGATCAACTAGAAACGGTTTTGATTTATCAGGTAAGAAACAAGTTGCTACTATTTCTTTCGATGGGAAATATTGGTACTTGTCTTATGTTGAAGATATTGAAGTTCAAGTGACTGATTTACCAGAATATACAGATGGTGTTGGAATCGATTTGGGTATCAAAACTCTCGCAACTGTTTCTGATGGTACAACTGTTCCAAATATCAAGACTTTTAGAAGAGTTCGCATATTAGAAAAACGCTTAAAACGATTACAACGTAAGGTCTCTCGAAAATACCTTATTAACAAATGCAACAAACACAATAAAACAAAGAACATCATTAAGCTAGAAAGAGAAATTAAATTGATACACCGTTCACTAAGGAACATCCGTATCAATCATATTCGTAAATTTGTCTCAGACTTGGTTAAAACACAACCACAATATATTGCAATCGAAGACTTGAATGTAAACGGAATGATGAAGAATAAATATCTTGCAAAAGATATTGCGAATTGTTCTTTTTACACTATCAGAGAACATCTTATTAGAAAGGCGAAAGAACGCCATATAGCAGTTCGTTTGGTAGATAGGTTCTACCCGTCTAGTAAGACTTGTTCCTATTGTGGTCATTACAAAAAGGATTTAAAACTCAATCAAAGGGTTTACCGTTGTGATAACTGTCAAGAGAAGATAGATAGAGACCTTAACGCTGCAATAAATCTAGCAAATACTGACAAATACGTTCTAGCTTAAAATTTACTTTGTTTTATAACCTTTGAAAACTAGAGGAAATTAGTTTTAGTGGTAGGTCAGCCGTGAAGCCGAACCACTTAAATATAGACGCCCTGAAAAGTATGAGTATATCAAACGAAAAGTAGCGTAAGCAAACTTCGGCTCAAGATGGGAATGTCAATCGTGTTATTCAATTTCTGATTTTTCGCACTTTTGACTTACGGTTGATTGAGCAATCTACTCTTGAAACTAATTCAGTTTCTTTGCGGTATCGCACTTGGTGGTCGCAATTCCTAGTGTCTTTAGTAGGTCGAGTTGGTTTACCGAGTGAAGAAGTAGAGAAGAGGGTTTCTACGTGGCTTAGTTATTATCTGCAGTGTGAGAAAGTTTTGATTGAAGCAAGTCTCTTATACTTGAAAGTGGAAAGTCATTTAGTAGATAGTAGGTTGTGTTATAAGAAACAACCAATAAGAACTCGTATGAAAGACAATAAACTGTCTGTGAGTGGTTCTAACTCTTATACGATTTACAAGTTAGATACAAGTGCTTATGTAGATAAACTCTTTGATTATTACTTCGGAGAGGGTGCGGTATCCCACAGTTTCCGACTTGACTTAGGTTCTCAGACTTTTTATAATATTCCTTACAAAGGCTATGTATTGAAAGGTAACTTAGAAGAGTTGATTTTAGAAACTCTTGCAAGTTGGTTGGTCCTGAACTTTGATTGTCGCTTTATTGGGGTAGTTGGTTCAACTATGTACTTAGAGTTTAAAGAAGATAGCGGAGAGTTTCCAGTCTTCTTAGTATATTTCAAAGAAGTTTTTCAGTTTGATTTAATTCCTTGCGGTAAGGAAGTTGTGATAGAAAGTTGAGGTCTTGTTAATGTTACAAGTAAGTGTAGGTCAAAATAATGGGTTTATGACTTGGGTATTCTACGCAGAAGGTCGCTTGGTTGAGCGTAAATCTGTGTCCGTTCCTAGAGAAACAAATACTCAGAGGTTGATTGAGTTTACAAAAGAAGCTCTAACTTCGGTGTTGAAGTATTTAGACACTCAAAAACACCCGTACAATACAGAATCGGTATTGTCTGTGGAGGTAGGTCGTAAGGTAATTGCTCGTTATTTGAATGAGCGTTACTGCCATTCAATTTATGTAGAAGACTTGGAAGAGTTATTGAAGGTTTTTAACCGTCTTCCAATTTCTGTTGAGGTAGAATACAATAAAGAAGCAGGATTCTTAATTGCAGACCGTTACAACAAAGAGAAGTATGTGACAGAACAAGCTACAAAACATACTTCTGCTTTGGATTGGTTTGATGAAGTTGAAGATTAACTCTTTGCTTTAATTAACTTAGCTTGAATTAGAATTTGAAAGGAGATAGTGTGCTTACCTCAGAGATTAAATTTATTTACAAAGGTCAAAACTACAACTACAAAGGGTATCTTTCCGATTTGACCCACGGTGGTCTCTTGCGTTTGGTGGCTCAAGATGGTGTGTCTGCTCAGATGCTTATGCAAGGTCAAGCAGAGCAATTAGGTCGAACTTATAGAACGGCTACTTTTTCAAGAGCTTCTTTTACGGTAGAACGCTTAATTAAACCAAAGGTTTTATTTGGAGAAGATGGTGTTGATTTATCTATCGCGAAGTCTTTCCAAAAAAACCCTTCATTTGCTTTGTTTGCTTATTTGTATGCAGTATATAGCTACGCTAAAACCCTCAAAAATGAAATGAGGGGTAGCAAAGGTTTCTTAGCTTTGAGTTTGAAAGAACTTGAAAATGTAGAAGACAGGGTTGAATTTGAAGTTCCATTTGGAAAAGGGGTTATTGAGCGTAAATACGGTTTGGTTCGCTCTTTGCGTTTTGCAACCCAAGATTTAACAAGTGGAACTTCCTTAGAGTTCGGATTTGTAGAGGATTCTTCCTTTGAGTTTCTACCAAACCAAGAAAGGGTATCTCTTCTCGGATCGGATGTTATTCGTATGGATTCGATTGGTACGGCTTATAAAACTGAGATTTCAAATAATCTAAGAAGACAGTTACTAGGTTTACCTAAAATTGAAGTTGTAACAGATTTAAAGGGGTTAGAAAGTTCCGTCAATCCTTTCTACACCACAATGGCAGAGGTCATTGAAGTAGAGAATATGAAAGCCAAAGTCGAACAACGAACTCCTCGAAACTTTGAATGGGTGCGTGAGAGGGTGTTGACTGGTAAGTATAGAGTTGTTAAACCTCATGAAGTAGAAGAAGTATTTAAGCAACTTGAAAAAGACTACAAGAAAACAAAACTGACTGCGTTCGATACGGAGACCACAGGCTTGGACTTTACGTTTAGAGGATTTTATGGTAAAGGCTCGATTATGGTAGGTGCGGTTTTATCTGCAAAACCCGGAACATCTTACTATTTCCCTCTAGCTCATAAGAAGTTCCCAAATGTCTGTGGTGGTGATATTGAGTTATTTGTAGAGAAATACTTACAACCCTATTTAAGAGATAAAAAGGTTGTAGCCCACAACAACATCTTCGACTGGAAGGTAGGGTATCGACATGGTTTGGTCTACGATTGTTGGCTTGACACATTAGTTGCCATGCGTAAAACTTACTCAGCAAGAGACAATGAAGAGTATGGTTTGAAAGCTGTAACAGATAAGTTCTTGCATAGAGAAGCGGTAGAGCTTGATGACTTAACAAAGTGTGGTTCTTATGAAAAATGTGGTGGTACATTTGATGAACTAGAAGAAGAGCTTGTAAGTTTTTATGCTTGCCCCGATGCGGATAATACCTTATGTATTGCTCTTTATTTCTTAGAGAATGATATTTTAGGTAAATCTGGCTTTGATATGATGCAAGCGGTAGTACATGATAGTCGCTTTACTTGTGTGGCTGCTTATTCAGAGTTTTACGGAATGCACTTGAATTTGGAGTCCGTTCCACATTTGCGCTTGCACTACGGAAAGCAGTTAGTTTCAGAGTACCGAGACTTGTTGGAGTTTTTAGCCATTCATGTACCTCAACACACAGAAGATGGTCTCTTTGCTATTCAAGGAAAAGCCAACTCTATGGTGTTAGGTTTGGATTACGATTTACCAGAGGGAGAAAAGGTTCTTCACTACAAATTTGAAGATTATCCTAATGTGTATATTGCACAAAAGAGTGGTTATTCTGTAAACTCTCCAATGAATAAAACCATTGCTTATGATTATCTTGGGTATCCCGAACAAATAAGTAAAAAATCAGGAAATTCCACTCTTGATAAAACGGCTTTGAAGTTCTTGAACAAAGGTACAAAACCAGATAAAGAAAACTTCAGATTGAGCTTTGATGATTTCGTTACTCGCTCTTTGAGTTTGCTTTCTTCTTGGTTAGGTCACACTCAGAGCAAGGATAAGTTAGCTGAGTTGGAGAAAGATGAAAGCCAAAAGAAATTGGTACGCGGTCTTGCTCGTTTAACGCGTTTGGTAGATACTAGACGGTTTGAAGAGTTAACAGACTTAGATAACGACACTCTCCGTATTGCGACTAAGTATATATTTGGAGCAACTTTCGGATACAAAACTCAAATTGAGTTTGAAGGTGAGAAAGGTTTTCTAGTTAAACCGGAAGAAAACGCACCTATTCACCCATTCACAGTCATTTTGGAGTCTCCTCGTAATACTGCTCGTCTTTTCACCAACTTCTTAGATAAGGTTGAAGAGAACTTTATTGAAGGGTTCTGTTTCCCATCTTTGGATATGTTCAAGGTCACGGGTCGTTTGTCAACGAAGAAACCGAATATTCAAGGGTTCGATGACACGATTAAGAAAGAGATGACGGCTCGAAACGGTTATTATATGGTCGATACGGACTATGCTTCAAAAGAGAACCGAGTCATTGCCATTATGTCAAAAGAGCAATCCTTAATTGAAATGTTTAAGGATTGGCGCAATGACTACCACCGTTTCCAATCTGCTCGACTAAATGGACTCTTGCAAGAGCAGGTAACAGACAAACTGCGTAAGATGTCCAAAGGTCTTGTATTCGGTATCAACTTCGGCATGTCGGACATGTCACTTGGAGAAGTCCTCTTTGGTTCAAGGTCTAAAGAAAATGCCCGTAAAGCTGCTCAAAAGAGAGAAGAGTTCTTCTCATTCCAACGTTCGGTTGAAGGCTGGTTTGAAAACAACGTTAAAACCGCTCTCAGCAAAGGATATTCAACTACGATTTTTGGTAGCAAACGCTTCTACAATAAGGATCGAGTGTCCAAGAGTCAGATTAGACGTTACGCTTTGAACCACCCAATCCAAGGTTCTGCAGCGGATATTTATAAAAAGGGAATGGTCGATTTATTCTCTGACTTGAAAGAACAAGGGTATTTAGGAAAAATCTTGCTCACTGGTTTCATTCATGATGAAGCGACTATTGAGGTTCACAACACCATTCACCCTCATGTAGTTCTCGGTCTAATTCGCAAGAATCTCATGGTTGAAATTGAAGGTGGTTGCCCATTGGACTTAGGTTTTGGGGTTGGTCACTCATGGTATACTGCGAAGAAAACCGAGTGGCAAGTAGGTCTCCAAGAGTTGATGGAGTGGAACTTAGATGCCTATGATTGGGATGGAAACATCGACAAGTTCATGGTTTGGGCTGAGAACCGTATCCATGAGTTCAACGCAGAAGATGTAGAGAACAAATTACGTTCTACTGCCTTTACAGAAGATACGATTGAACAAGACCGAGTATTTCCAGTAAATTACGCTTTGGAATTGAACAAGTATTTGTTAGGAGAACTTACGAAAACTGACCATAGTTGGCAACAAGCCAGCGGTATCCTCGACTTCCCAGATAATTTCGAGGACTTGAGTGGTGGTGAGCGTAAAGAATTTATTTACTTGCACCTACCTGACTTGCACATTCATAAGCGTTTGCAACTCTTTTGGAATATGAGAAACGGCTTTGAACAGTCTATTATCAAAGAGTATCGAGACTTGTCTGACCTAGAAACTGTTCAGAAGCGAGCAGTTGCAACAGAAACTCAAGAAGCAGAAGAGAAGAAAAAAGAGCGTGAGCGTAGAGTTCAACTCTTGAAAGAACACTTGATGGACTTTGGTTCTAAATTAAATGCAGATGGTTCTGTCTTGTACTTGCAGTATAGCGAAGGTCTCTACGCAGAGCTAAATACTATGCTTTTACAAGATGATGGTTCTGTTCCTTTGGTTAAGGTTATTCTCTACTTGCAGAGAGAAGATAAGTTTACCCAACTCACAGGAGTCGGTATCCCACAAGCGCTTCTTTCTGATGTAGTTCGAACTGCTCGACAGTTTGTTCTTTAATTTGAGTTTAAATATGTCTCAGAGGTCGTATTTTGGCTTCTGAGCAATTTTAGGAAGTGGAGGGTAGAAAGTTACCCTCCTTTTCTAAAATGCGTTAGAGAATAAATGAGAGCTTTTAAATGATATAAGGTGAAAATCCCAATTCTGTAAAGAAATTTTCTCTTGTTTCTTGCATTTATTGGTGTTTAGTGCTATAATATGAGTAATTGATTATTGTAGGAGATTTTTTGAGTGCTAGATGATTTGTTAGATAATTTAGAAGTAACAAGCTCTGAGGAGATTGAAGACAGTATTGAATCAACTGATTTAGAAGAATTAGAAGTAGGTTCAACAGATTCGATTAAAACCAACGAAGAAGTTGTAGCCGAGTTACAAAGTAAAGAGAAACAAGTAGCTCGCATTGGTTTTGAGTTGGAGAAAGGGTATCCACTTTTCGAAGTACGCCTAACACCAGAGTCTCAAATGTCTACAGTCACTATGGATGCGATTAAAGGTTTGATTTCTTCAAGTACACGTGAGACTAAGAACTTTGAAGACTTTGAGAAAGAGTCTGAGACAGGAGAAAAGTCTGTTGAAGTTTGTATGACTTTGGTTCTTGCGATTGACCCAAATGAAGCTCCAAAGGAGAAAGTGATTGGTTACTTCAAGAAAGAGAAGTTGCGCCATTTATATCAGTTGGTTCGCAATTTAGAACATAAATTTTATTTGGATAAAGACCGAGGTTTCTCTGGTCAGAAAATGTTAGCAATTTTGTAGAAGCAGTGAGGTTCGGGTATCAATGGTTTCCGTAGCAACAGATTTTCCATACACAACAGGTTTAAAAGAGAAGTTTAAAGGTCTTTTAACAGACTCTAACTCTTTTATACAAGAACAAGAAAACTTGTTAGAAACAAGTGTAGATATGATTGAGGGTGGTTCTAAATATAAACTCTCAGTAACTTTAGAAGCACAAGGAGAAGTGCAGACTATTGGTTTGCTTTGTGATGATGTTTCTGCTTTGGTTTCAGAGTTTCGAGCTATTTTTCATCAGTATTTGGGGGAAGACGCTCCTTTGTACAAGGTTGTTGAAAAGCGCTTTGGTGAAAAGGTTGAAAGCAACTCTTTAGATGCAGTCTCTTACTTGGTGATGGTAGATAAAGAAGTTTATTGGAACATCTTTGTGACCTTGACTTATTTAGGATAATCAACATGAAACAATTTGATTTATTAAATGAAGTAGCAAAAGAGGGGCGAGTTTCTTCGCTCACTCTTTCTGTGTATTTAGTGAGTGAAGTAGACTCTCGTAAATTTTTCCGAGAAGGTGTAAAAGTCTCGTCAGCAGTTAAGATTGTTCAAGCACGAGCGTTGCTTGGGTATCACAAGTCTCACGGAGAGCTAATTACAGAGGGTTTCCTTTATGTTAGTGTTCCAAAAGACCAACCACTAGGGAAGATTGTTCACTTAACAGGAACTTTAAGCCCAGTAACTTTCGAAGATTATTCCCCAGAGCTTTCTTTATTGAGATTTGCTAAGGTAGATGGTCGTTGGGTTGTAAGAGCTTGTATGTGCAAACCTTATGAAGAAAGTCCTTACAAGGAGGACTTAGCAGTACGAACTTTGAAGAAATGGCCAGAGGTTCCTTACGCTTTAACAAGTGCGTCAGGGTTGGTGTATCCTCGAACGATTGGCTTTGATAGAGAGGTTTTATATAGTGTAAGTGATGACTTAGTGGGTAGTGAGTTAGAACACTCTAAACCACAGTTAGGTTCCACACACTTAGCTTTAACTTCAACTCAAAAAGCAGTCTTAGAAGATATGTTAACCTTCCCAGTTCTCCAACTTCAAGTAGAAAATGAAATGATATTGGAACCGGAGGTTTTAGGAGAGTGGTTAAAATCTCAAGTAAAAGGTCGCAACTTACGAGTATTTGATTTGCGAGGTCGAGCTTTACCAATGAGTGAGGTATTGAAGAAGTTAAAAGGGGAGACAGGTTTCACATTAGAGACACAGTTCGTACTCCTTGTGTCGCAAGTAACTGAAGGTATCCCCTATGCCCAGATAGGAACAGTGAGGTAAAGGTTTGGGTGTATTAAACTATAGTTCAAAAGATAATAAGCACTTTCTTATTTTGGAATTGAGTAAGAAAGAACAAGTCAATGAGGGTATTGTCAATGCTTTGCGTTCAAGCGGTTTCATGACAAGTGTACCCTTTGAATACAATGAGAAAAAACGTGCCTTTCGTTATGATTTAGAAGGTTTGATTTCATTAAGGGTTCGACTCGGTTCAGCTATTACGATTGATGAGTTTTATTTGCTGATTGCAAATATTTACCGTTCAGTTTTGCAGCTCTCAAACGACTTACAAATTCCACCTTCATTTTTAGATTGGTCACCAGATAGTATTTTCTTAGATGTTTCAGGGAATATTTACTTTTTGGTTTACCCTTTAAATTTGAAAACAGTAGAGGGTTCAGGGTTTTATGGTTTAGTCCGCACCTTATTGAAAAACGCGAAACCTTTCCAAAACGTTGACGAACAAGGTTTAAGTCGTCTTCTAGGTTTCCTTGACATGGTTGAGCGTAAAGAGATTGAACCAGAGAACTTCATTTACAATTTAGGTCAAGAATCTTTGCGGTATCGTTCAGAAAACTTGCTCTCTTATAATTCTCCACAGTTGAAATTGATTTTAGAAGGTGTTGAAGCGATTGAAGAAGAGCTTGCACCAGAGGTGGTTACTGAGGTTGTAGGTGGAGTTGAGTTGGATTTAACTGCACTAGATACTGAAATGATTGAGCGAACAGGTTTGCTTGATGAAGACACTTCTGATTTTGATGATGAGGAGTTAACGTCTGTACTTGATGATTCAGACACAGTAGCTCCAACTCGTAGATACCACAAAGTCGGGTATTTAACACGTGAAACAGGTGAGAGTTTTGAGCTAGATAGCCGAAGTGGAGTTGATACTTGGGTATTTGGTAAGCGCCCTAAAGCGATTGACGGTGTAGAAGAGTCGATTGCCTTTAGAGATAATAAGTACATGTCAGGCACTCACTTTAAGATTATCTATGAGGAAGAAGAACGCACCTTTTATGTAGAAGACATGGGTTCAACCAATGGAACTTGGTTGAAAAATGACGATGTTAAAGGTTCTGAGTGGAGAAGTGAAGAGCGTATTTTTGCAAGAGACTTAAAAGAGCTTCATAATGGAGACACTTTGAAGATTGCTAAAGAAGAAGTAACATTTAGGGTTAAAGAGGTTTAGGTTCATGAGATTAGAATATTATTCAGACCGAGGTGGTTACAACGGCACTTCAAGAGTCAAAGGGTATCGTGAAAAGAACGAGGACACCATTGGGTGTTTCAAGGTTTCAGGTGTAGAACTTGGAGAACAACCAGTTTATGTCTTGGTTGTCTGTGACGGTATGGGTGGTGGTGTGCGTGGTAAATACGCATCTTCGCTAACTGTACAGTCTATTCGCACTGCAGTAGAGTCTATTGAAGAAAAGAAACCTTTTCAAACATGGTTAGAAGCTATAGCAGAGGTTGTTTCTCAAGGTATTTACCGAGCGCACTCTCGTTTATGTGATGAATTTGCAAATGTAAAAGGTACGTCAGCCACAACATGTACAGTCGGTATCGTTCAAGGTTCTCAGTTTTTAACTCTTCAAGTAGGAGATTCTCGTTTGTATGTGTTAAATCAACGTGGTTTGCATTTACAGACAGAAGATGACTCTTGGGCTTTCAACCAACTTAAAGAAGGAAACATGACGGAAGCAGAAATTAAGAAACATCCTAACCGCCACAAGATTACAAAAGCAGTTGGTGTGAGTAGAGGTTTTCGCTTGCAACAATCTTCTCTTTCAGAGTTGAAGGTTGGAGAGGGTATCCTCTTGACCTCGGATGGTTTCTCAGAGTTTTTAACAAAAGAAAAAGCGAAGTTGATTTGGTCTAAAGAGAACCAATTAGAGTCTATGTCTCGTATGATGATTGGGGAAGGTCAAAAAGACAACATTTCGGCAATATTTTATTTGCCCTAGAAAAGATAGTTTCAGTAGTTTAGATAGATTAGATTAGGTAGGTAGCAGTAAATGACGATTGATATTAAAACATTAGGTAGACACCAAGGTTCATTCCTTTTGCAAGGTCTCAGTATTGGAAAAACTCGCAACGAAACAGATATGTTGCAAGGAACCATTATTGTCCGAGGTGGTGACTCTATTCGCTTTGTCTGTTTTGATAACTTGATTGTGTCTCAGTTTAAAGAAAATGGAGTCACCAGCATTTATGTAAGTGACGGTGACGTTACCATTCAAAACTATAACGAGAGTTTGTCAGCGAAGTTAGAGGGTATCCGTGGTTTGTCTGCGGACTACAACCCTTCTGAGTTTATGGAAGTCATTGATCCAAGTAAAAATGCTCATGAAATCGGTGCTTTGGTTCGTAAATTGATGACTGAGAAAGGCGCTCAGTTAACTTTACACATGTTAAGTGACCGAGGAAAAGAATTAAGTGTTGCTATGGCTGCTCAATATGGTGGTTACCACGATGGGAAAGTCGGAGGTTTGCTGAACCACATTCGCAAACTTTTAAGATACGCAGAAGTAGCCATGACTGAATATGAGCTACTTCATACTATGAGTCCAGAAGAGCGTGATTTGGTTATTCTAGGTTTAGTAGTCCATGACTTTGGTAAAATTTTAGAGTTGAAAAATGGTGCTTACACTGAAATTTCGATTGTTCCTCACACTTATTTAGGAATTGAGATTATTTCTAAGTACAAAGATTTGATTGAAGAGACCTACAATGAAATGTTCTACCGTGAGTTACAAGCTATTATTTTAGAACACCACGGAGAGTTTGGGGAGCGCCCTAAAACAGTCTACGCTTATTTGGTTCATGTCATTGACTTACTTGACTCAAGGGTATCTGGTTTGCAGCGCAAAGTCGAAGGTCTTGAATTAGGAGATGCAACTAATATCGCTTTTGATGGTTACAAATTGCAGTTTAATCGTTATGATGCAAGCAACACAGGTTCTTACCCAACTGCACCAAAACAAGAAGTTGCCACTCCAACAGAAGAAACAACTGAAAGTATTGATTAGTTTGATTTGATGTGGTACAATAACACTAAGTAAATAAGTAAAGAGGATGCTAATATCCTCTTTTTCCTTAGTTAGATTGAAAGAAGGGAGTTCCGTTGATGTATGAAAGAAAACGGATAGTTCAGTACAAAGCGATTTACTTTCTGATTGCGTTTTTCTTTGTATTCTTAGCAATTTTAATACTATTTGCAGGGTATTTTAGCCCAGTGAAAGAAATTGCACCAGACAAAAACCAAGAGCGCCAACAGACGATTGCTAAAGGAGTAACAGATAAAGATTTATCATTCGACCAACTTCCAAGTTTGGATTCGGTATCCGAAAGTTCGCCAACAACTGACTTTCTCTATACCAAAGAATATCAATTAAGTCGTTTAGAGGGTCAATACAAATTAGCTGAGTTAGAGAGTGTCTTATCGAAATTAGGAGAAGAGTTTACCTTAACTCAACCAGTAGGTAAAGTTGAAGGTGATTCTACCTTGGCGACATTTCGCTCAAACAATTATGAGTTGACTTACTCTTTAACAAAGGGTTTGGTTGGTGTAGGTTATAAAGGTTCTGCAAAACTAGATTTGCTTGTACCGAAGTTGTTTAGAGGAAAACAAGTAGCTGAGTTAGAGAGTAAAGGTTACACTAAGATTGACACAACTAAAACAGGGTATCATTACTTTGCACACCCTAAGTTTCAGTTGAATTAGAAAGGAGAAAACATGAAAAAGCAAGTAGCTTTAATAGGTTTATGTAGTCTTGTGTTAAGTAGTTCTCCTTTTGTTTTGAACTCCACTCGTGTGTTAGCAGAAGAGCAAACGAAGACAAGTCAAACTCAAAATATTTTAACTAAAACATTGGAGAAAGAAACAGAAGAAGTTAAGTCTCATGCAGAGAAAGTTGGCTTTCTCCCAAGTGTTTTAATGGCTTTATGGATTCGGAATACTGACTTTGGTTTAAACTCAAATCAGTTCTCGGTATCTGATTTCGTCTCGGAACTGGTAAATAGTGACTCAGAGTTAGCTCAACGACTATTAGAAACAGGTAGTGCTGATGAAGCAGTAGCTCTCTTGTTTAAGTACAAATATAGTAGTGAGAGTGACTTTGTAGGTTCTATGAACTCAGCTTTGTCTCTACCTTATGTGAAAGGTTTGGATAAAGAACTTTATTCTAAAGGGGTTAAACCTTTATATGACAAAGAAGAGCTGAAAAAAGGTAAACCACACAGATTATCATGGGTATCCCTCAATCAAGACGCGGATGTTCCCAAAGAACAACAAGAGTCTCAAGCAGATAGTACCTTAGCTTTTGAGCGTGTAGGAGAGAAGCGCCTAGCAGAGAACAACAGTATAAGCTTCTTATTACCAAATAAGGACAAGCAGTGGTGGCAGTTTTGGAAGAAAGGGTTAGCAGAAAGTAAGATAACCTTTGAAAGAGAAACAGTCAACGCACCTCAAAATGTCCTAGCTATTGCACAGGTTTTTGCTAAAAAATTGGGGTGGTCTTTTGACGGTGCAACCGTAGTGAAAACTTCAAATGGTTTATATGCAGTTGGTTCAGACAGTCAAAAAGTGCTAGTAAACAAGTTAGGTAAAGTTGTAGCAGTATGGACAAAAGAGCCTAAACCTTATGGTTTTGAGGGTGTTCAACAAATTATCAAAGGAGCTAATGGGTATCTCACAATCGGTTTGCGTTCAAGTAATTTGCTAGAAGATACACCAAGTGTAGAGTTTGCTTTGAATAAAGAAAGTAAAGTAGATGAAAAATTAATGCAGTTGAGTGCTACAGAGAAAATAATTGGCACTTTTACCTTATATGATGTAGGTACTCACTATGTTGTAGTGGAAGATAGTTCAACAGGTTCTTACAAAGTCCTCTCAGAATTTGGAGGGCAAGTAGGTTCTTCAAATAAAGACGATATTAAAGGTGGTAACTTGGAGGATTTAGCAGTTTACACTCCAATTAAAACGGAGGTAGGTGTTTTATGGGTACAAGTGTAAAGAAAAGAGTTTTATCTATTGGATTACTATCTTTAACTTTGATTACATTGGCTCAACCTGTATCTTCAGTATTCGCAGGTTACAATAACGTTGAAGATATTACAGAAGATGGTTGGAAGACTATTCGAGGAGCAGCTAAGAAAGCAAAAGAGTTGGGTATTTCTGCTGAAGCTTTTGCTGGAATGATGGGGAACGCCAATGAAGAGTCTGCTTTCGATGCGACTTTGGAAGAACAAGGTAACGTAGCAAGTCGAGGTTTAGGTCTCTTTCAATGGACGGATACCGCAGGTAGTCCTCGAAGAACTCAATATGAGAATTGGGTGAAAGAAAAAGGGTATGACATTAAAGATCCAGCTACGGCAGGTGCAGCTTCTATTGAGTATATGGATAAGGAGATGCAAGGAAATTCAGACTTTGGTTCTGCCTTTTGGTCTAGTTATATTCACGGAGTTTGGGGTCGTACAGAATTAAACCAAACTTCTAAGAGTTATGAGGAGTTCAAGAAGACTACCAACGTTAAGGGTGCTACACATGACTTTGTTGCTGCTTTTGAACGCCCTGCTGCTGATACTTTAGACAAACGTGCAAAAATGGCAGAAGGTATTTACAACAAAATAAAAGATGATTATGGGGTTGTAGATTCAGACTCCAAAACCAAAGCCACTACAGTATCCAACACTTTAAAGCAATGGTCTGAAGATGATATTCCAAATATGCCAAAAGACCGTGATTATGGAAAAGAAGAGCGTGGATTTAAAGAGCGTTTAGATAAGATTGAAAAACTAAAAGGTGATGAAGCTACTAGTATTGCTAAGTGGAAAGAAGAGCGCGAAGTTTCTTTACAGAAAAGAACAATTAAAGGTGCTCGTTTAGTAGTTATGGTTTTGTCTATGTTAGCTCTTGTTTATCCTTCCATTCTTTTGTTGGCTTATGTAGTTGACTCTTGGTTTGTTTACATTGATAGTCCAGCAATGAGGGTTGTAACCTTTAACTATAGAGCGATTGAGCAAAACCGTAACGGTTCAGGAGGTTTATGGTTCGCAGATAAGAAAGAAAATGCGAAGTTGAAAACTAAGCGTTTAGGTTTGGGAGATACCTTAATTTGGGCTGCAGTATTTAGTTTAGTTGGAGTATTAGGTGTTTCCGGTATCATGTACGAGACCGCAGGTAGCATTTGGCAGTTTATTTCGGATTCTATTGGTTATGTAATCCGTGGTTAGAAGAAAGTAGGTAGTTTATTTGGCTATTAGAACATACTTAAAAGTAGGAGATATAGTTGAAGGCTCTTGGGAAGTAATTAAGCAAATTGGACAAGGTGGTTCTGCAACTGTATATTTGGTTCGAGATATTGAATTGAACCGTCTTTTAGCTTTAAAAGAAGTCCCAGTTAGAGGTACAAAAGAGGGTGAGAGACAAGCTAGAGCAGTAATTGCAGAGGTCAATTTGTTGAAATCTTTGTCTCATCCGTCTATCCCTCGTATTATTAAAATGACAAAAGATGACCATTCTTTATTGATTGTAATGGACTACATTGAAGGGTATTCATTAAGAGACTTGATTGCTAAAACCTCTTACATAGATGAAAAATCTATTGTTCGTTGGGGTTTGGCTTTGTGTGACACCTTGAAGTATTTACATAATCGCAGTCCTAAAGTGATTTACCGAGACTTGAAACCTCACAACGTTATGTTGTCGAATGAAAATCATTTGTTCCTTATGGACTTCGGTATCTCACGTGAGATAGGTCCTGATTTTGATTATAGTAAAGAACCAAAATTAGGTACAAAAGGTTATGCAGCACCAGAGATGCGCACAAAAGACGCTTGGTTTGATGAACGCTCTGATATTTACGCTTTAGGTCGTACTTTGTACTTCTTAGCAACTCGAAATAGTCCTTCTGTGGAAGTCTTACAAGATGGTCGTAGGTTGCCGATTTTACCAATTCGACAATATGACGCTTCACGTTCGGTAGGTTTAGAGAAAATCATTGAGAAAGCAACTGCCTTTAAACCCCAAGACCGGTATCAGTCCGTTGAGGAAATGATTTATGACCTGAAAAACATTAATAAGATGTCTGAAGGTTATATTAAGAAAATTAAGAAGAGAGCCACAACCATTTACACCTTGTTTGGAACTTTAGTATTGGGGTTAGCCTTATTAGGAACTGGTGTCTTGTACTCTCAAATGTCTACAACAGACTCTTATAATCAAGCTTTAGCAACAGGTAAAACTTCTCAAGATATTGACTCCTTGCTGAAAGCAAGTAAGATTTTACCAAGTGAAGTAGAACCTTATTTAGAGTTAGTGAAAATTTACCGTTCTAGTGGGCACTTCACAAGTGAAGATGAGTTTCAGTTGTTAGGTGCTTTACAATCTAATATTCCAAGTCTGAAAGGGAAAGAAGGAGCTGGAGACTTGCTTTATCAAGTAGGTCAGTTATATTGGTTTTATTACCCTCAAAACGGACAAACAAAGTCTGTTCCTTGGTTTGAACAAGCAAAAGAGTTGGGGGTATCCGACAAAAATCAGCATTTGCTTTCGATTTACCTAGAGTTAGGTACATTCAAGAAGGGTATTTTAAGTTCTATCACAGACAATTCGGATAGTGGTATGTACAAGAAGTATTGGTCTGCTTTGGAAGAATTATCTAGTGAAATGGGTAATGACCCACAACTTCAGTTGACTTACCTACAAAGTGTCTTTGATGTCATTGACTCTTATTCAGGTGGTTTGAAGTCTGATGGGTTGACTTTAGATGAATTGACCTCGGTATTTGACAAAGCTGTTGCTTCAGTGTCCACATACACAGGCAAAACCGATGCACAGAACAAAGCAAAAACTGAGTTACAAAATCGAGTTGAAACGGTTCGTAATAAGTTGAATACAACTTATGGAAAACGCTAATTGGAGGAAGGATAAATGAACATCTTTACAATTTTAGGAATCCTACTCATTGCGGTTTCTTTAGTAGGTTTACTTATTATTTCAGCTAAATACGGTATTAAACCGACTCTTGATATTTACACAGGTAGAGAAAAGAAAAAGGTTTTATCTCGTATTGAAGCTAGACGGGGCTTAATAGGAGCAGAGCAGACTGCTGAGTTAGTTGAGAAATACTCCGCTATGGAAGGGGTATCTACAAGTGGTCGCAACTTTGGTTCGGCTCACACTACAGGTTCTCTAACCTCAGATTTATTTAAAAACCCAGAGAAAGTAGATGAATTGCTAGGGGTTCTCATGGAGAACAACTCAGCAACTACTTCAAATTTAGAAGTAGATGAGTCTATTTCCTTGAATTACCATGAGGAAGAATACGAAGAAGAGCAAACTGGTGTACTCGATTCTGATGAAAAAGAGACATTAGCTGAGAAAAGAGAGCAAAGACAAGTAAATGCAGAGATTAAGAAGTCTTTATCTCTTCCAACTTCTACCAAGGGTATCTTCCAAGTGGCGACAATTTATGACAATATTGAACTTTAAGGCATAAAAGACTTGCATAATAAGTAAGTTGTGCTATAATGAAGTTTAGGTAAAGGGAATTTACTTCCCTTTTTCGTTTAAAAATAGCAGAAAGACTGAGGAATGTACATGTCAAAAGAAATGAAACGTAAGAAAGCTTTACGTTTGAGTATGAGAAGAGGGGTTGTAGTTGCAGCCACCGTAGCTACTGTAGCTACAGTTGGTTCTGTAGGTGCAGAGGAACAAGGTGGTTTTAACCGAGTTTCACCTACGGTTACGATTGAGCCTACTGCTCCAAGCAATAGCACTCCGACAAACAATAACAATAATGGAGATACAACCCAACCGGTATCTACTCCGAACTCGGAAACAACTCCAACACCTTCGGAAACACCAAAAGTAGAGGAAACCCCAAAAGCAGACACACCCAAGAACACTACTACAGAGTCTAAAGATGAGTCTCCAAAAAATTCTGAGTCTAATAGTGAGACTTCTGCACCAAGCAATTCTGAGCCTTCTCAGAATGCACCAGTTTCCTCTGAACAACCCGTAGAGGGTAATAATGAGGGTTCAACTCCAAGTGCGCCTACAGGCGATTCTGGAGCTTCTGAGAACACACCTAATAAGGCAGAAGAAACTCCAAAGGCAGACACACCGGTATCCACCCCTTCTGAGGGTCAACTTAGTGAGAATCCAAGTAACCCAACTGAAGGTGAAAAACCAAAAGAGGAAACTCCAACCACTCCAACACCAAGTGAGCTAACAACTCCACCAAGTGAGGGAGAAAAACCAAGTAACCCTAGTGGACCGGTAACTCCTCCAACTGAAGGAGAGAAACCAAAAGGGGAGCAACCTACGACTCCTCCAACAGAGGGTGAACAACCTAAAGATAGGGATAAACCAAAGGAGGAAAACCCTACAACTCCACCGACAGAAGGAGATAAACCTAAGGAGGAAAACCCTACAACTCCACCAACAGAAGGAGATAAACCTAAGGAGGAAACTCCAACAACACCTCCAACAGAAGATGAGAAACCAAAAGAAGAAAAACCTACTCTAACTTTTGATACTGAGGAGTTTGTAAAGAAACAAGATAACACGTATATTGTAAGTACAAATGAAAAACCAAAAGTTACCATTAACGTACCTGAGGGTATCCCTAAAGATTCTGTGAAACTTATTCAAACTTTAGTAAATGGTACAACTTATGAGTCTCATGGTATTGATGGAGATATTCTTCCAGTAAATTCTACTTTGGAACTCATTTATACTGATAAAGAAGGTGTTGAGCATAAAGAATTATTAGGGTCTGTGGTTAATAATACGAAGTATGATTATGTCACAGAGAGTTCAAAAACTACTTTAACTTTGACTCCAAAAGAGTTAATTGAGGGTGACATTTTACCTAAAACTCTTACGTTACATTCACTAGATAATAAGTATAGTTTAACTGCAACTTTAGATAGTGGGTCTTATAAATTTGACAGTTCTAGTCTACCTTATGGTGTTTATGAGTTCTTGTTAGACTCCTCTAACACTTCAAGTTTTGGTAAAACTTTTAAATCTGGAGTTTTTAGATTAAGTGGTAAAGACTTTGACTTTATGCCCGATACTTTACCAAATGAACCTTCTCATCCGACACCAACTCCAACACCGGAACCTACTCCAACACCTACTCCAAATCCACTCCCAACTCCGACTCCGGAACCTACTCCAACTCCTACTCCGACACCAGTTCCAGATAATGAGGGTTCGGTTACAACTCCTACTTTACCACTTAATCCAAGTGAACCTATTGCGCCTATTGTACCTACTCCACCAGTAACCCCAAGTGCACCAGTATTACCAGATGCTCCAACAACGCCAACTCCAAGTCCACTTAACCCAAGTGACATTTTTGGACGAGATGTTGCTCCAGTTCCGGCTCCAAGTCAAGATCATGACAATACAAATGGTAATACAAATACTCCAAGACCGAATGATAACATTAACATTGGTGGGGTGTCTAACCAAACAAACTACGTTGATGGTCCAGATAAAATCACTATTGGGGTATCTGGAGGTTCTGTCCAAAATGTTAAAGCTACTGTATCTTCACAAGATGGTACAACTGAATTAACAGGTAGAGTTGTTAATGGTTCTTTCGTAGCAGATAATCTTCCAGAAAAAGATGGGGTTTATACTGTTAAAGTACAAGTAACTGATGATAAAGGTCAAGTGTCTGAGAAGACTATTACTTATGCAGTAAACAAAAATGGTTCAACTTACGATTGGTTGAATAAAGATGTGAATGGTGCTTACTACCAGCGTTTAAGTGAGGACTTGAAACTTTCAGAACACTCAACTACACGACTAGATACAAGTAAAACTAAGTTCACCTTTACCTTAGATGGTAAGGTAGTAACCGTAGATACAAGTTTGGTTAAAGTAGATGAGAAGAAAGAAGAAGATGGTTCTTACACTTACACTTATACCTTTAACAAAGATGGCTTCAAAGAAAATGGGGTATGGTCTATCTCGGTTGCAACCGTAGATGTTGACGGTCATGCATCCTCTTCAAATGCTTCTGTACAATTCCAATTTGTATTGGATAGTATTGTACCGGAGTTGAAAATTGAAGGTATTACTAACAATGGTAAATATAATGCAGCAAAACATCAATTTAAAGTCTTGGTAAAAGATAATATTGGTCTTGCACGTGTTCGAGTAATGATAAATGGTAAAGTTTACGAGTTTACTAAAGAGGAGTTATTGAAAGGTGAAAAAGTCCTTGACTTAGAGAACTCAGATACTCCTTATTCTATTGAAGTAGAAGTAGTCGATTTAGCAGGGAATACAACTACTCAGAAAATTGAAGGTGTATTAGTTACTGCAACCGCAGTGCAAGCATTCTTTGGTTCTGATAACTTTAAATTAGCGGCAGGTACATTAGGTGTCGGTTTCTTTAGTGGTTTACTCGGTTGGTGGTTTGCTGCGGTTCGTAAACGTAAACGCAAGGAACAAGAACTTGAAGAACTCCGTAGAGGTGCACATATTGGTACTGAAGCCGAAGGTTTAGCTTCATCAAGTAATGGTTCAAACTCAGCAAGTTCAACTTCCGATACAGGAGTAACTGAAACAACTGAGTTAGAGGATAGTGGTTCTGTAGCTTCTGAGCTTTTGAACTCTATTAAAGAAGAACCAGTAGTAGTTGTTCCAACTATGGGTGATGCTGCAACTGATGATAGTTCTACATCAACTCTGCCTTTAGATGAAACGGATGTAGTTGCTGAAACTTCTGTATTAACAGATGAGTTCACAAGTGTTCTTGGAGAAGAAACTGCTGAACAAACTTCTGTATTGACAGAAGAAACTTCTGAGCAGACTTCTATTCTCGATGAAGAGACTTCTGAGCAAACTTCTGTATTGGAAGAAGAAACGGCTGAACAGACTTCAATTCTTGATGAGGAAACTGCTGAACAAACTTCTATCTTAGAAGACGAAGAACACACTTCTGTTTTAGAAGATGAAGAAAAAACTTCTATTCTTGCAGAAGAAACTGAGGTTTTAGATGAGGACAAACCAAAAGGTAAGAAGAGAAAACCTCGTAGAAGAAAGAAAGCATCTAAAGGAAATTAAACTTTAGCATGTATGTCGGAGTTTTAAATTGGTTACACTTTAATTAAAAATAATTAAAGAAAACTCTTGATTTTTATTTTCAAATAGGTTATACTTAAAGTATGGAAAATACAGTTTACACATTAAACCAATTTGCAGCAAAGATTGGGGTAACCCCTCAAACATTAAGAACTTGGCATAAAGAGGGTAGATTAAATCCAGCTTTTATAACTGATGGTGGGCACAGACGTTATACACATAAACAGTATTTAGAGTTTGTAGGAGAAACTTCAAATCAAACTACTAAACTAAATGTAGGTTATGTAAGGGTTTCTTCAAAGAAACAGTCTGATGACTTAGTTCGTCAAGCTCACCTAATGGAAAACTACTTAATTACTAAAGGAAAACCATTTAAACTCATACAAACAGTGGGTTCAGGTATCAATTACAAGAACCCACAACTACATGAGTTAATCCGCATGGTTATAAATAAAGAAGTAGATACTATCTATGTTTTGTACAAAGATAGACTAGTTCGCTTTGGTTTTGAATTGTTAGAGTTCTTATTTAATGAGTTTGGAGTTTCTATTGAAGTTGTTAATCAGCAGTTTGAGACTGCACAAGAAGATTTAGTTACTGATTTAATTCAAATACTGACTGTCTTTTCTGCTAAATTGAACGGTAAACGAAAGAATAAAGTACAAAACTTTAAGAAGGATTTAGAAGATGACTAATATCACTTTAGTTGCAGAGTCTAAACTTTATCTAAAAGATAATACTCCTTTATATAACTACTTTGATGATTATTCTAAGTTGTTTAACTTTTTGGTTCGTAGATGTGTTCATCACTTAAGACACAAATTAAATGGAGAGAATGAGTCTCGGTATCGAACTAATTTGATGCTCGAATTTAACCTTACGAACCGAATGGCAAAAGCGGTTATAAGAACTGCTAAGAACCAACTTAAGTTGTTGAAAGAGTCTGCTCGTTACCGATATAATAATTTATATAAGCGTAGACGCTCTTTGTATAAGAAAATAGTAAAGTTAAAAGCTATCCTATCTTCTAGCTCTGCTACTTTAAAACAAAGAAAGTTAGCTAAACTACGTTTGTTTTGGACTCAAATGAGGTTAAACAAGGTAAATCAACTTATTGATAACGGATTGAAACTTCATTTAACATTTGGTACAAAATATTTGTTGAAAACAAATAAGCAAAAGTTTTTAGCAAAGAGAGATAACCAAGTTGTTTATATTGGAGATAAATATGAAACTTGTGGAAACCAACAATTTCAGATTAGTTTCAACTCTAAGTACAATAGATTTGAATATAAGTTAAGATTAGAAAATCAATGGGTATCCGGTACTGACAAGTACATTTATGGTTCCTTTGCTTTGAAAAATAAAGAAGCAAAAATACATATTTTGAAGATTTTATCGGAGAAGAAGTCAAACCCATTAACTTATCGAATAATCAAACGTGAAGGTAATTTGTATTTACAGATTATGTACCGACGGGAAACTATTGATTTAACTAGAAATAGTCATGGTGTTTTAGGGGTTGACTTCAATAAAGGTTTTATATCTGTTTCTGAGATTGACTTAGATGGTAAGTTGACTTCCTTAACTAGATACGATTATCTACATCAAGGAAAAGCAACAAAGACTAAAACTTCTATGTTAGATTTGGTTTCTAAGTTGGTTACCCAAGCGATTAGCGTAGGGAAAGATATTGTTATTGAGGACTTAAACAGTTTAGACTCAAATAAGAAACAAGAGAAAACAACTTCAAAGAACTATAATCGCATGATAAATAGTTTGAAGTTTGGTTTATTTAAACGTTGCTTACTAAGTAAAGGAACAAAAGAAGGGGTATCCGTACATATTGTGAACCCCTATAACACAAGTAAAATAGCTAAAGCAAGTTATACAGATAGAATGAAATTAAA